>Ga0081539_10000095_pt1 | contig 204474 bp, 204 predicted proteins | sample TabmetS4T2R2_FD_71023 | JGI IMG/M metagenome (GOLD analysis project Ga0081539, IMG submission 71023) | Tabebuia heterophylla rhizosphere microbial communities from the University of Puerto Rico - S4T2R2 | ecosystem: Host-associated > Plants > Roots > Rhizosphere ... | reverse complement strand
CACGATCGTGCGGACGAGGAGGCCGGTCACGAGCACGTGCGGGCGGCCGGCGACGTCTCCCCCGCCCGCCTCGACCGCATCGACCACCCGCCCGAGCGAGGCGAGCCCGGCCGCCGCACAGAGGGGAACGCCCGCAACGAGCAGATAGAAGGACGCGCTCACGAGTCCGAGCCGGTCGGAGAGGGCCGTCGCGACGAGAAGCGCCGCTGCGATCTGAACCGTCACGGCGCTCGCGCCCGTGGCCGTCCGCTGCATGGACGTCCGTTCGGCGCGGCCGGCCGTTCTCCTTCGTTACGCTCCGGCGGCGTCCAGCGAGGAAAGGAGGAGCATGGCGAGGTCGCTCACGTGGCTCGGACACGCCAGCTTTCGCATCGACACACCGGAGGGAAAACGCGTCTACGTCGACCCCTGGCTCGGCAACCCGAAGTGCCCCGACGGCGAGAAGGATCCCGAGCGCGTCGACCTGATCGCGCTCACGCACGGTCACGGCGACCACGTGGGCGAGACCGTCGACCTGGCGAAGCGCTTCGAGTGTCCCGTGGTCGCCATGCTCGAGCTCCGAGAGTGGCTCGCCGGCCAGGGTCTGCCCGAGAAAGACGAGGAGGCGCCGAACAAGGGCGGGACCGTGCAGGCAGCGGGGATCAAGATCACCCTCACGGACGCCAACCACTCCTCGAGCGCCCCGGACGGCTCGTACGCCGGGGAGCCCGCCGGCCTCGTACTGGAGCTCGAAGACGGGTTCAAGCTCTACTTCGCCGGCGACACGAACGTCTTCGGCGACATGCAGCTCATCGGGCGCCTCTACTCGCCGGACGTCGCCGTGCTGCCGATCGGCGACCACTTCACGATGGGGCCGAAGGAGGCCGCGGTCGCGCTCGAGCTCCTGGGGACGAACCGGTGCGTGCCGTGCCACTACGGCACGTTTCCGCTCCTGCACGGCACACCCGACCAGCTGCGGGAACTCGCGCCGGATGCCGACATCGTCGCCCTGGAGCCCGGGGAGACGGTCGAGCTCTAGGCGGCTCGGATGCGCGAGCGCTGGTTCGGTGCCACGGGGCGGCGCGTCCCCGAGATCGCCGTCGAGGGAGAGCTCGCCCTGGACGACGCACTCGTCCTCGACGACGTGTCCGACGACGAGACGCTGCGAGCCGCCCACGAGTCGGGCCGGCCGGTCGTCGTCCGCGCCGACGACGCAGACTCGGTCAAGGCCGCGCTCGCCCGGCCGGAGGTGGCTTCGGTCGTCGTCCCTCCGGCTCGGCGGGACCTCCTCGACCTCGACCTTCGGCGCCTGACCTATGGCTAGGCCGTCGACGTACTCGATCGTCGCCTGCGACCTGGAGGCCGGCGAATGGGGCGTCGCCGTCCAGTCGAAGTTCCTCGCGGTCGGGTCGCTCGTCACCTGGGCGGAGCCCCACGTGGGCGCCGTCGCAACGCAGGCGTTCTGCAATCCGCGCTACGGGCCCGACGGGCTGGCCCTCCTGCGCGAGGGCGCGTCAGCCGAGGAGACCGTTGCCCGGCTCACCGCGGCGGACGACGGGCGGGACGACCGCCAGCTCGGCGTGGTCGACTCGGAGGGACGCGGAGCGACCTTCACAGGCGCCGGATGCTTCGAGTGGGCCGGTGGAACGACAGGCTCGTGCTACGCGGCGCAGGGGAACATCCTCGTCTCGCAGGCGACCGTGGACGCGCTCGCCGAGACCTTCGAGGCGAGCGCCGGCCGGCCGCTCTCCGAACGCCTCCTCGACTGCCTGGCAGCGGCGCAGGCCTCCGGCGGCGATCGCCGCGGACAGCAGTCGGCCGCGCTCTACGTCGTCACGAAGGACGGCGGCTACGCGGGGCTCTCGGATCTCTCCGTCGACCTGCGGGTCGACGACCACCCGGCGCCGATCGACGAGCTGGCTCGGCTGTACGAGCTGCACCAGCTCTACTTCGGAACGACCCCTGACGAGGAATGGCTGGAGGTCGACGACGCCCTCCTCGCGGAGATCCGCGACCGCCTGACGGCCCTGGGCTACTCGGACGAGCCGCTGGAGAAGGCGTTCGACGCCTGGGTCGGGGCGGCGAACCTCGAAGACCGCGTGCGTGGGCTCGAGCGCATCGACCCCGTCGTCCTCGGCGAGCTTCGGAAGGGCTAACCGAAGCTTCGCCAGGCTCCTAACGGTCGCCGGGGAGCCGGGTCGAGCCGGCGCGCAAGCGAAGGGACGGGACGGGATCGGCCTCGGGGCGCGCCACGACGAGGAACGCGCCGTGGGCGTCCGATCCCGCGAGAGCCTCGACGAGCATCTGGAGCCCGACGGCGAGCGCGAAGGACTTGTGCGCCTGCTCGCCGCCGAAGGGCACGACGTCCGACTCCTCGGCGCGACCGACGAGGACGTCGCCCCACGTCGCCTTGCTCATCGCGACGTCGGTCACGAGCGGACGTCCGTCCGAGCTCGGGATCCCGATCGCCAGCGGATTGGTTCCGGCAAGCGCCGGGCCGCCGTCGGGGTGAGCGAGGCGCGCAGGCGACGTGGTCGTCAGAACGGCGACGAATTCCCCGGCCGCGAGCCGGCGCACCCAGTACCCGAGCACACCCGTCGGGAAGCAGTCGGCCGCGACGACGACGCGCGCCCGCGCGGGCGGATCCGCGAGCTGTGCGTCCACGATCCGCGCGAGCGTGATGTACCCGAGGGCGCCGCGTCCTTCCCAGCGCTCGAAGCCGGTCTCGGAGACCGTCCGCTCCGGCCGGGCGCGCGGGTCCAGACCGGGCAATCGAGCGAGCCACTCGAGCCGGCCGAGCCCGTGGCTCGGACGCCCGCGCGCGTCGGCGTCCCGGAAATGGTCGGCCAGGAGAGCTGCGTCGGCCTCGTCGAAGCCGAGCTCACGAAGACGCGCTTCGGGATCGGCCGGCACGGCCCGATCGTACGCGGCACCGCACCTGCAGGCCGGACGCCCTTCTCTTTTCGACCGGATCGCGGTACGTTCGTGCGACGCGCGACAAGGAGCCATCCTCATGAAGTTCTCAGCACGCCGGGTCCGCCTCGCCGTCCTCGCCCTCGCCGCTGCCGCTGCCTTCGCAGGCACGGCGCACTCCGCGCGCGCCGCTGCCCCGTCCGTTCGCCTGCTCGCGTCGAGCGACCAGGTGACGCTCTACCGCTATCGCAGGCGGGTGCTGCTCAACCTCGGCGTCTGGGTCGCGCCGGTCGGTGGAGACCTCCAGATCCGCGTCCAGCGGCCCGACTACGACTCTCCGCTCGCTGCCGACCAGATCGACGCGACGACGGGAGACGTGGTTCGCTCGATTCCCGACGAGGCTCTCGGCTGGCGCGGGCTGCGTCGCTTCTTCCACGTCACGTTCACGAACGGAATCGGCGAGCTGGTCGGGCAGAAGGACGTGCGCTTCTGCCCGAACGGATCGTTCCGGCAGCGGGTCGACGACAGCGGGCCGGACACGTCCCCGTATCCCTACGTCTGCAGCGGCTCGCCGTTCATGAAGGGAATGGTCTGGGGGATCAGCGACGGCTGGGCGACGAGCGCCTTCGGCGGCGACGAGTACGACTACCGCAGGCCCACCATCCGGCTACCCGCCGGTCACTACACGGCGACCGTCGAGGTCTCGCCGGGGTACGCCGACCTCTTCGACGTCGCGCCCGGCGACGCCGAGGTCACGCTCGACGTCGACGTGTGGGACGTGTCGGGCGGGGGCGTCAAGCCCGCTCTCCAACCGGCCGACAGCCCAGACCTCGCGCTTGCGGCCGCCCCGCTCGTGCCCGACACGACGTCACCGGACCCGAGCACGCTTCCGGACCTCGTCGCCCTCCCGGCGTGGAGCATTCGCATGCGCCACTGGAGCGGCCGCGACTACCTCACCTTTGCGGCCACCGAATGGAATGCGGGACCGCGCCGGCTGAACGTGGAAGGCTTCCGGCGCCCCGGCACGGACGTCATGGACGCGTACCAGTACTTCGAGGACGAGACGGGCACCGTCGTGGCCCGTGCCTCCGCCGGCACCTTCGAGTGGGATCCCCGCCCCCGTCACTACCACTGGCATTTCGAGCAGTTCGCGGCGTACTCCCTGCTCGACGCCGACTCGAACGAGGTCGTCCGCTCGCACAAGCAGGGGTTCTGCATCTTCCCGACCGACCCCCTCGACCTGGCCGCGGAGGGGGCCGAGTGGATTCCGTGGAACTTCGGGCGCTTCAGCGTCTGCGGGTCGCGGGACTCGATCTGGGTGCGCGAGACGCTCGCCGCGGGGTGGGGCGACACGTACTACCAGTCCGTCCCGGGACAGTCGTTCAACGTCACGCGCCTGCCGACCGGGTGGTACTGGGTCTCCGTCCGCGTCAACCCGCAGGGCCTCCTCTACGAGACCTCGACGGCGAACAACGAGGAGCGGCGGCTCGTCTACATCCACGGTCGCCGCGGTCACAAGCGCGTGATCGTCGCCCCCTGGCACGGGATCACGCAATGAGCGGCGGTCGCTCGCCGCTCGTCAGCCGAGTCAGCGTGGGAGCCCGGTAGCGGCGTCGAGGAGGAACGGCGACGCGGAGGGCAGCGACGCGAAGTCGAAGAGATCGCCCAGCGAGCGGGCCCTCGCGTCGAACGACTGGTTGCCGAGCCGCCCGAGCCGCCAGTTCTCTTCGATGAACCGGAGAATGGACGCCTGTTCGATCGGCACGTGCGAGACGAAGTTCCGCTTCGCGTACGGCGAGATGACGAGCAGCGGCATGCGCGGACCCGGGCCGCACCGATCGAGGAAGGCGCCCGGATCCGGGATGCCGCCGCAGACGCCGGGCGACGTGTACCCGTCGTAGAGCGGATCGTTGCTCTTGCTCAAGATGCCCGGCCTCGGAGCCCGGTGGTCGTACCAGCCGTCGGAGTCGTCGTAGGCGACGACCACCGCCGTCGACGGCCACTGAGGCAGCTGCTGGATGCGGTTGATCGTCTGCACGAGGAACGTCTGCTCGTCCAGCGGATCCGAGTAGCCGGCGTGGCCGTTCTGGTAGGCCGGCGCCTTCAGGAAGCTGACGGCGGGGAGATTCCCGGCCGCGGCAGCCCGCCAGAAGTCGATGAGGTCGTACTGGTGATGCGCCGCATCGTCCCTTCCCACGGTCGTCGGTGACGTAGGCGGGACGTGGTGCGGGTTTGCAGTCGACTCGTAGTACTGGAAGGGCTCGTGGTGCGGAACGTAGTCCTTCTGCGACGATCCCTGCAGGTTGGTGTGCGACCTGCCGCAGACCGCCTTGCCGTCCGAGTACGACGTGGGACGGAACCCGCCTTCGAACCAGCCCCACGTCACCTGCTTGTCGTTCAGCAGGTCTCCGACCGTGCGGCCGGTCATCGCCGCGACGGGCTCGCCACTGCATTCGTCGAACGCAGGGTCGGGATCGCCGATCACCGTGCCGTTCGAGACTTCCTCCGGAATCGTCGCCGGCGTCGCGCCATGTGTCTGGCCGGCCACGAGGTTGAGCGCGCCCGGCGTCGACGGTCCGAACGTCGACTGGAAGAACGCGTCGCTCATCGCGTAGCGCTGGGCGTACTCCCACAGCGCGGTGACGGTGTTCCCGTCGTAATAACCCATGACCTGCGAGCCCGGCACCCCACTGGGGCCCTCGCAATCCGGGTTGCCCGTGAAGGGGACGAAGCGGTCCATCTTGCCGCCGTCGGACGCCTTCTGTTCCAGGCTGTACTCGTGGAACTGGTCGCATGTGAAAAGCTCCGAGCGGTCGAGTCGAAACGGGTTGACGCCGTTCGGGTTATCGGTCCGCAGCTTCCACGTAAGACCGTCGACCGTCGGCGTTCCGGGCGCCGGAACGAACTTCGGCTGTCCGATCGGGTTCTTCGCGCGGGGATACGTGCCGAAGTAGTGGTCGAAGCTGACGTTCTCGTCGTAGATCACGACGAGGTGGCGAATGGGCGTCGTTGGCTCCACCGCTGCCAGGCGGGCATCGGCCTGTGACCCGGAGAGCGCGCCGAACGCGCCGGCGAGGCCGAGTGCGAGCGGGACGACGAGCATGCGTTTGAGCATCGGAAGAGACTCCTAGGGGATCGGGAATCCGTTCGCACTGGCACGCGCCGCGAGCTCACTCCAATCGTCCTCGAGCGGCACGGGCGCCGCGCAGGGAGTGCCGACGAAGTCGGGCACCGCGAAGTCGGGGGCAGCCGTGTCGGGGGAGGCGAAGTCGAGCGCGCCGGCGAGGTTCGCGGCGCGAGCATCGCGTCTCGACAGCGGCTTGAGCCCCCATCGCCACTCGATCAGCCTCAGCACCGACGTGTGGTCGTAGACGCCGTGAGCGACGACTCCGCGCCGAGCGAAGGGTGAGATCAGGAGCGCCGGGATGCGGAATCCGCGTCGCGCGAACGCCGGCTGGACGTCGGGCGCGAGCCCCGGCTTCACGTGATCGAAGAACCCGCCCCACTCGTCGAAGTTCACGACGAGGAGCGTCCGCGGCCAGGCAGGGCTGGCTTTGACCGCATCGTAGACTCTGTTCAGGAAGCTCTCGCCGGCGCGAATGTCGCCGTGCGGGTGATCGTCGTTCGACGTGCCCTCTTCCTCTCCCCCGAACCTCGGGTCGACGAACGCGACGTTCGGAAGGGTTCCGGCTGCGCAGTCGGCGTAGAACTCGTCGACGGACGCGCTGATACCCACGTACTTCGGGCCCCAGAGCGCCGTGAAGGGGATGTCGCTGTAGTAGTAGCGGCCCGACCGACCCGCGCTTGTGAGCCGGTCCCAGATCGTCGGCAAGTTGCAGACCGTCGTCGTGTTGTAGATCCGATCCGTGACCCCGGCGTGCTGGTAGATGCGGTTGGGGAACGTCGGGCCGAGGATCGGCGCGAAGTAGCGGTCGCAGGCCGTCCAGGCGGTCGCTGCGCGCCCGAAGAACGGAAGATCCGCTCGCTGGTAGTAGCCGATCGCGTACCGGTCGTTCTCTCCGGCCTCCAACCAGCCGTCGCGGCGGCCGTCGTCGAACTCCGCTCGTCCGCCCTCGTACGAGTGGTCGGGATCCGGATGGGCGCAGCCCTGAAAGTCGGTGAGATGGTACGTCGGGCGCAGGACTCCCCTCCGATCCGGATAGGTGAGTCCTGCCTGCTTGCCGTCCGCGCCCGGAAGCCACCCGAGCAAGTGGTCGAATGACCGGTTCTCCATCATGACGACCACGACGTGATCGAGGCCGGACGCGGCCGGTGTCGGGAGTGTCGAGGCACGGGCACCTGCGAGCCGGGCGAGTGAACCGGCACCTGCGAGCGACATCGTCGCGCCGGCCGCGCCCGCCAGAAGACGGCGACGCGAGAAACGCGCCTCGAACCAGTCCATGCTTGCTCTCTGGACGAATCTGCCGCGACCGAAACGCGCGCAACCACCTCGATACTCGTCCGCAACCGCCTGGCAACAGGCGGCACGGCCGGCCGGCTCGCCGTCACCAGCCCATAACCAGCGGCAAACCGCAACGTAACGCGGCACCGCCCTAGCCTCGCCCGTGCCGTCCTCGGGATGACGGCGTCTGAAATCGGACAGGAGGAGCAATCGTGCACAGAAGGAAGCTGCTCACGATCCTCGCCGGCGCTCTCGTGGCGTTCGTGTTCGCCGGGCTGGGCCTGGCCGACGCGCTCAGCGGCAGCGTCGAGCACGTCCCGAACATCGCGGGACAGCCGAACACGAACTCCAAGTCTCCGCAGGTTGCGCGGCCGAACATCCTCTCGCGCGGCCTCCAGGAGGTCGAGTGGGCGCGAGGCTCGTTCGAGACCGAGAACTCGGTCACGCCGCCGGGCTCGACCTTCGCGATCGAGTACTTCGGCTACGACAGCGACGTGCGCAACGCAGAAGGCGAGCCGGCGATGCTGCCGCTCGTCGCCGGAGCGGGCTCGCCGAACCTGAGCGAGGCGACCAAGACGGAGCCCGACAAGAACGTCTACCTACGCCTCGGCGGCCAGCGCGGCGCCGATCCGGACTACGACTACGGCTCTCACTTCGTCTTCCAGGGTCACGAAAACGGGCCCTCCTACCTGACCCGGGTGAACCTCGACGCCGACGGGCGGCATCGCGTCACGCTGCTCACCGCCTCGATGAACGAGACGAAGGGTGCGGCGCAACCGCTGCCGAACCGCTTCGACGGCATCACCTGGGATCCGTTCGCCCAGCGTCTCCTCGGCACGTTCGAGGACGGTGCGAACGGCGGCGTCGTCCAGTTCACCGCCCAGTTCCCGTCGCAAGCGGAGGATCTCTTCGAGTCGATGGGGCGGGCGGCTTACGAAGGAGTCCAGAACGACCTGCGCGGCAACGTGTATCTGGACGAGGACGCCTCGGGCCCCTCGACTGGAGCCAGGCGTGCGCCGAACAGCTACGTCTACCGCTTCGTTCCGGTGAACGCCCGCGACCTGACGCGCGGCAAGCTGCAGGCGCTCCAGGTGCTGAACGAGAACAGTGAGCCGATCGACTTCGAGAAGCAGCTCGCGCCGGGGAACCCGGATCAGAACCTGATGCGCACGTACGGGGTCACGCTGCGTACGCGCTGGATCACGATCCACGACACCGAGTCGACGGTCACGCCGCCAAGCCCGCCGAGCTCTCCGTGGCCGAACGCGAACGCGCTCGCCAAGGCGTTCCACGCGACGCCGTTCAAGCGTCCGGAGAACGGCGTGTTCCGGCCGAACTCGAACTTCCGCGAGTACTACTTCGACGAGACGGGCGACACGAACGCCCTCAGCACCGACGACAATCCACCCGCGACGGAAGAGACGGCCCCCGGCGTCCCGGCCGGCACGGTCTTTCCGACGGTTACCGGGTCCGGCGGCTGGGGCTCGATCTTCAAGCTGATCCAGAGCCCGTCCTCCGTAAACGGCCGGATCTCGCTCTTCTACAGCGGCGACATCGAGCACGCGGGCTTCGACAACGTCCAGTTCCTCACGGAGGACAAGCTGATCGCCGTCGAGGACGCCGGCGACACGCTGCACACGCAGCGCAAGAAGCTCGACTCCGGGTACATCCTGGACGTGGGTGTCGACTACTCGAGCGGCGCCCAGCCCGTCCGCTGGCTCGCCGAGGGTCGCGACCCGTCCGCGACGCTCGACTCGCAGTTCGTCGGAACTGCGGGGTTCCGGAACGACGGTGACAACGAGATCACCGGCCCTCACGTCTCGGACGGAGATCCGTCGTCCGGCGGCATCCTGGGTATGAAGACGCCCACGCCTTTCCAGAACGGGTGGCGCTGGTTCTGGACGCAGCAGCACGGTGACAACGTCTTCTACGAGGTCATCCCGAGCCCCTAACGAGGTAGGCCAGCTCTGCCGGCGGCGACCAGGGGTATAGGGGCAGGTCGACGAATCCGGCACCTGAGGGCCCGCTCTGGCGGGCCCCTCGTCGTTCTGATCCGAGCCGGTGAGCGGGGGTCAGGCGAGCGACTCGCAGAGCGCCGCGATGCCGGCGTGGTGCAGGACGAAAAGCTCGCCGTCGAGTGCGTCCGGGAACGTCGAGAGCTTTGCCACGACGGTGTTCGACGGCCGGTGGACGAAGACGCACTGGCCGTTCATGCCGACCGCCGCGTGGATGCCTCGCTCTGCGTCCCAGACCCACCAGTTGTCGTGGTAGAAGGGGGCCTCGGTCTGGCCGCCGAGCTCGTCCGGCTCGCCGTAGGCCTCGATCAGCGTCTCGTCGCGAACGCGCTGTCGCGCGACCCATTCGACCGGGACGATCTGCCGCCCGCCGAGAGACCCGTCCTGGAGCCACGCCAGCCCGAAGCGGCCGACATCGCGGAGCGTCGCGCAGATCCCGCCTTCGACGATCGGGAACCCGGCGTGGTCGACGATGATCTCGGCGTCTTCCTCGGCTCCGAGCGGCGACCAGACATGCGCGGAGAAGAGCTCGGGGAACGGCGCGCCCCCCGCGCGCTCGAGCACCCAGCCGAGGACGTCGTGGGCGAGCGAGATGTACCCGAACCGGCCGCCGTGCCCCTCGCCCGGCTCGACGGTGCGGATCCACGTCGCCGTGTCGGGAGGAATGTCGGTGCGGCGATGGGCTCGATAGTCCGAGACGTCGAGGATCGTGTACTCGTCGGCCTCGAAGTCCCAGCGGATTCCGGCTCGCATGTCGAGGAGGTGCTGCACCGTGCATCCCTCCCACGCAGTGCCGCGCAGCTCCTCGACGTGGTCCGGCACCAGGTCGTCGGGCGCCAGCGCACCGCGGCCGACCAGCACCCCGCAGAGCGTGGCCGTGAACGACTTCGAGACCGACATGAGCAGGTGCCGCTCCGCCGGGGCCATCCCGTTGAAGTAGCGCTCGTACAGAACGGCGCCGTCGTGGATCACGAGGAAGCCGTCCGTATAGGTCTCCTCGAGCATTGCGGCGAGGTTCAGCGACCTCCCTGCGTGCTGGAACTCGAACCCGTCGAGCTCTCGCTCGGCCCGGGGAAAGTCGAACACCGGACCGTCCCCGCGGGAGATCGTCGCGGTGGCGACGAGCTCACCTACCCGGCGAAACCCGAGCCTGTTGTAGGGCGCCTCGAGCCAGTTCTCGCTCGTGACCGCGCCGGCTAGTCCCTCAGGCGAGTCGATCTTCACGGTGAGGAATATGACCGAACAGGCGCTCGCACGCGAGGGGTGGGCTTCGCCCGGCGGAAGCGGCTGCCGGTCACGGAGCCGAGGTGGGCCGTGCAGGAATCGAACCTGCAACCTTGGGATTAAGAGTCCCCTGCTCTGCCAATTGAGCTAACGGCCCGCGGGGTCGCAACAGGATAGCCGAGGGCGCGCGCCACCCCCTCGGCTAGATTCGCCGCGGCATGCGGATTCTCTCGATCGTCGGGAACCGGCCGCAGTTCGTGAAGGCGGCTCCGCTCTCGCTCGCTCTCGCCGGCCGGGCGGAGGAGGTCACGCTCCACACGGGGCAGCACTACGACCCGGAGCTCTCGGAGATCTTCTTCGAGGAGCTGGGTCTCGCGGAGCCGCGCTACAAGCTCGACGCCGGCTCCGGAACCCACGCGGAGCAGACCGCCAGAATGCTCCCCGGAATCGAGAAGGCGGTGCTCGCAGAGGAGCCCGACTGGGTCGTCGTCTACGGCGATACGAACTCCACCCTTGCCGGCGCGCTGGCGGCGGCCAAGCTGGGCGCTGCGATCGCGCACGTCGAAGCGGGACTCCGCTCCTTCGACCGCTCCATGCCGGAGGAGCTGAATCGGATCCTCGTCGACCACGTCTCCTCCCTCCTCCTCGCGCCGATGCGGACGGCCGTCGAGAACCTGCGGGCCGAGGGCGTCACGGACGGCGTGCACGACGTGGGCGACGTGATGTACGACGCGAACGTGCGGCTGGCGCCGCTCGCGCGCGAGCGCTCGCAGGCGCTCGCCGAGGCGGGGGTGGAGCCCGGCGGCTACCTCCTGCTCACGCTCCATCGCGAGGCCAACGTGCGCCCCGGTGCGCTGCACGAGCTCGCCGCCGCGCTCGACGGTCTCGGCGAGCCCGTGGTCTTCCCGGCGCACCCGCGCACCGCGAGGGCGCTCGCGGAGAACGGGGTCGTCCTCGCGGAGCACGTCCGGCTCCGGCCGCCCACGGGCTACCTCGACTTCGTCGCGCTCGCGTCTCAGGCGCGCCTGATCCTGACCGACTCCGGCGGCGTGCAGAAGGAGGCCTACTGGTACGAGGTCCCGTGCGTCACGCTGCGGACGACGACCGAGTGGGTCGAGACGGTGGAGACCGGCTGGAACCGCCTCGTAGGCACGGACACCGACGCGATCGCCGCGGCCGTCGAGGCGGCGAGGCGGCCTGGCGACCATCCGCCGCTCTACGGGGACGGCCATGCCGCGGATCGGATCGCAGACCTCCTTTGTACGATGGGCGCGCCGTGACCCGCGACGTCGCAATCGTCGGCGCCGGCTACGTCGGCGTCCCGCTTGCGCAGGCGTTCGCGGAGGCGGGGCAGTCTGTTCTCCTGGTCGACGTCGACGAGGACCGCGTCGCAGCGCTCTCCCGCGGCGAGTCCTACATCAGCGACGTCGCCGCCGAGGCGCTCGCTCCTCTCGTCGAGGACGGAAGGATCGCGGCGACGAGCGACTACGACGGCGTCCGCGAGGCCGATGCCGTGATCATCGCTCTCCCGACGCCCCTCTCGCCGAACCGTGAGCCCGACATCTCGGTCGTCCTGAGCGGCGTCCGCGGCGTGGCCGAGCGGCTCCGGCCCGGCCAGCTCGTCTCGCTCGAGTCGACGACGTATCCCGGAACGACACGGGAAGAGGTCCTCCCGATCCTGGCCTCGAGCGGACTCGAGGTCGGCCACGACTTCTTCCTCGCCTACTCGCCCGAGCGGATCGACCCCGGCCGGACCGACTGGACGACCACCACCACGCCGAAGATCGTGGCCGGCATCACGCCCGCATGTACGGAGCGGGCCCGGGAGCTCTACGCCCGTGCGATCGAGACGATCCTCGTCGTCTCGTCGCCCGAGGCCGCGGAGCTGACGAAGCTCCTCGAGAACATCTTCCGCTCCGTGAACATCGCGCTCGTGAACGAGCTCGCGCAGCTTTGCGACCGGATGCGCGTGGACGTGTGGGAGGTCGTCGAGGCCGCCGGGACGAAGCCCTTCGGGTTCATGAGCTTCAAGCCGGGGCCGGGGCTCGGCGGACACTGCCTCCCCGTCGACCCGTTCTACCTCTCCTGGAAGGCGCGCGAGTTCGACTTCTACACGGAGTTCGTGGAGCTCGCCGGAAAGATCAACGAGAACATGCCGTACTTCTGCCTCGAGAAGATCGCGCGCGCGCTCAACTCGCAGGAGCGGGCCGTGAAGGGAAGCCGCGTTCACCTCGTCGGGGTCGCCTACAAGGCCGACGTCGACGATCTGCGGGAGTCGCCCGCGCTGAAGCTGATCGAGCTCCTCCGAGAGGACGGCGCCGACGTCTCGTACTCGGACCCTCACGTACCGGAGCTCCGGGATCACGACCTCCGCTCGCAGGATCTGGGCGCTGCGGCGGCGAACGCCGATTGCGTCGTGATCGTGACTGCGCACTCCGGGATCGACTACGAACGCCTCGCCGACGGCGCGCGGCTCGTCGTCGACCTGCGCAATGCGACGGGTGCGAACGGCTCGGCGAACGGCCGCGTCTGGAAGCTCTAGTGGAGGAGCAGCTGACCCTCGGCCAGATCGGGTACGGCCCGTGGGGAGCGAACCTCGCCCGGAACTTCACGGCGCTCGCGCGCCTCAAGTGGCTGTGCGAGCTGGACGCCGAGCGGCTCGGCGACGTCGGCGCGCGTCATCCGGGAACGAACCTCACCGGCGACGTCGCCGACGTGCTCGGAGACGAGGACGTCGAGGCCGTCGTGATCGCGACGCCCGTGCCGACGCACGCGGAGCTCGCACGCGTAGCGCTCGAGGCCGGCAAGCACGTGTTCGTCGAGAAGCCGATGGCGCTCTCCGCCGTCGAGGCCGACGAGCTCGTCGCCCTGGCCGAGGCGCGCGACCTCGTCCTCATGCCCGGCCACCTTCTCCTCTACCACCCGGCCGTGGCGAAGCTCCGCGAGATCGTCGCCTCGGGTGAGCTCGGAGACGTCCTGTACGTGTACGGAAACCGCCAGAACCTCGGGACGATTCGCCAGGACGAGAACGCGCTCTGGAGCCTCGGCGTCCACGACCTCTCCGTGATCCTCCACCTCCTCGGCGAGGAACCGACGGAGGTCTGGGCCCGCGGCGAGTCGTTCCTGAAAGCAGGCGTGGAAGACGTCGTCTTCTGCTACCTGCGCTTCCCCTCGGGGATCGTCGCGCACATGCATCTCTCCTGGCTCGATCCGCACAAGATGCGCCGGATCACGGTCGTCGGCACGAAGAAGATGGCCGTGTTCGACGACATGGAGCTCGACCGCAAGGTGACCGTCTACGACAGCGCCCCGGAGCAGGCGCCCGGGACGTACGGCGAGTGGCGGACGCGCAGCGGCGACGTCTTCTGCCCACGCGTGACGAACACGGAGCCGCTCCGGCTCGAGTGCCAGCACTTCCTGCGCCTCGTTCGCCGCGAAGGCGATCGCATCGGACCCGGACGGGACGGCGCCACGGTCGTGCGTGTGCTCGAGGAGCTCCAGGGCGCGCTCGTCCGGGCGACCGCGTGAGCATCGCCGAGTCCGCGGTCGTCTACGCGGACACGCAGCTCGGCTCGGACGTCACGATCGGAGACAACGCGGTCGTCGGAAAGCGTCCGACGTACGGCGCACGCTCGACCGCGAGGCGCGAGGAGCTCTTCCCGCTCGTCGTAGGCGACGGCGTCGCCATCCTCGCGGGGGCCGTCGTCTTCGCGGGAACGCGGCTCGGGCCGGGCGTGGTCGTCGGCGACCAGGCGTGCGTCCGCGAGCGCTGCGAGCTCGGAGAAGAGGTTGTCGTGGGCCGGGGGTCGCTGGTCGAGAACGACGTCGTCGTCGGAGCGCGGACCCGGATCCAGGCGAACGTCTACCTGACGGCCTACTCCGTCGTCGAAGAGGACGTCTTCATCGCGCCGGGAGTCGTGACGACGAACGACAACTACATGGGACGAACCGAGCAGCGACTCGGTCTGATGAAGGGGCCCACGATCCGGCGCGGGGCGCGCGTGGGAGGGGGCGCCGTGCTGCTGCCGGGAATCGAGGTGGGCGTGGAGGCGTTCGTCGGAGCCGGCGCGGTCGTCCTGCGGGACGTGCCCGCGCGCGCGGTCGTGGTCGGAAACCCCGCGCGGCAGATCCGCGAGGTCGCCGACGAGGAGCTGCTCGGTTCCGGCGACTAGCTCGGGTCGACGCGGATCGTCTTTCCGGCGCCGTGCGAGGAGACCGGGCGGTAGAAGGTCGTCGCGGTCGGATTCGCGCAGACGACGAAGGTCCCGTCCGGATTCGGGTTGATTCCGCTCGCCGCGGTCTGCCACGCGCCGCCGACGAGGCGCTGCTGCACTCCCAGACCGGGCTTCTCGCGCCGTTCGAAGCCCGAGAGCCGCACGGCTCCCTTGCACGGGCGGGTCTTCGGATGCGACGCGCTCAAGCGCAGGACGCTGATCCAGAAGCGAGTCGAACGGAGGTTGAAGGCGCTCCGGAAGGAGGAGCCGGTCACGCGGCGGGTCGACGAGCCGATCAGATCGACGCTCGCGGCGCGGCCGGAGCCGTTGCGGTTCACGACCATGTCGTTGAACCCGCGCGGAACGGTGACGTGCGAAGCGATCCCCCTCGTCGTGTAGCGGAACGAGCCCCAACGGTGGTACGGCGAATAGCGGTCCCAGGGATCCTTCACGGAGACGAGGTAGGGGACGGGGCTGCTCCCCCACTCGTCGGCGATGCTCGCCGTGCGACCGCCCGAGGAGGAGAAGAAGAACGCCTGGACGACCGAGCCGTTGTACGTGACGACCTGCCGGCGCGTGTCGCTGACGGCCCGGTCGGTCGCGCCGGTCTCGGCCGCGACGCCTCCGTACACCTGGTCACGCGTGTCGGGGTAGAGATAGCGCCCGCCCTGAATCGAGACGTACGCGTAGGAGCGAGCCGCGACCGCCTGTGCCTTCAGCGCCTCGAGCGGCCAGCTCGCGGGCGACTCGCGGGCGACGACGCCGCGCAGGTAGCTCTCCATGGAGAGGTGGTTGACCGCGGAAAGGGACGTTCCGTTCGAGGCGACGCCGAACGATCCGCGGTAGTAGCTCCCGTTCAGCCGGAGCTTCGCGTTGCCCGGACGGAAGCTGGCGGGGCTCGACAGCGTGACCCAGCGACCCGAGACGGTTCTGAGGCGAAGGTCGGGGCCGAAGGTGTGGTCTCGGGCGCCGAGCGTCCACGTCTTTCCGCCCGCGCCGGTGACGGTGAAGCGAGCGTTCGAGCCGATCGTGAGCGACGACCGACCGGACGCGAGGATGACCCCGAGCGAAACGTTCGAGATCTCGCCGAGCGCGGTGCCGCGGTAGTAGTGGGCAAGGATCGTGTCGTACGAGCGGCCGTTCAGGGCCTGACCGTACGCGCCCCACTGACTCATGCCGATCCCGTGGCCCCATCCGCCTCCGCGAACGAAGAACGCAGTGCCGGCGCCGGCGCTCGGCACGACGACCAGCGCGAGCGCGGCCACGAGGCTGATAAGGCGACTCTTCATGCGGAAACCCCGCGTTAAAAGTACCGAAACCTCGTAACGAATGGATAAAGACACAGCCACACGCGTGTATCGGCGTCGCGAGGACGTTTCGTCCCCTTCTCCCGCGGCTAGACCCTTCCTGCTGTGGCAGTAGCTACGGGGGTACTTCCGCGCCGTTATCTTCATCCGGACCGAATCGCGGTCGGCGGGATGGGCGAGATCTTCCTCGCCGAAGACGAACTCCTCGGCAGAAAAGTGGCCGTCAAGCTCCTCGCCGAGCATCTCTCCCGCGACAAGGGCATTCGCAAGCGGTTCACGCGCGAGGCCCTGACCGCCGCGAAGCTCTCCGGCCACCCCCACATCGTCACGATCTACGACGTCGGCGAATGGAACGACCGCCCGTTCATCGTCATGGAGTACCTCCCCGGCGGAACGCTCGGCGAGCGAGCCCGTAAGGGTCGCCTCGAGCACCGCCAGGTGATCGGCTGGCTGCGCGATGCCGCGGACGCGCTCGACGACGCGCACGAGGCGGGGATCGTCCACCGGGACGTGAAGCCGGCCAACCTCCTCCTCGACGCACGCGGGTCGGTCCAGGTCGCCGATTTCGGGATCGCGCGCGTCGTCGACGAGACGACGGGAATGACTGCGGCCGGCACCGTGATGGGCACGGCCGGGTATCTCTCCCCCGAGCAGGCACGGGGCGAGCCGGCGACCGCCGCGAGCGACCGCTACGCCCTCGCCGTCGTGGCGTACGAACTCCTGACGGGAGGGCGTCCATTCGAGCGAGGCTCCGCGACGGCCGAGGCGGCAGCCCACGTCAACGAGCCGGTCCCACCCGCCTCGTCCCGCGGCGTCGGCGTGCCCGCGGCAGTCGACGTCGTCTTCGACCGTGCGCTCGCGAAGGATCCGTCTGCCCGCTATCGCACCTCCGAGGAGTTCGTGCGCGAGCTCTGCCGCGCACTCGGCCTCGAAGAGGAGGCGACCCGGGTGCTTCCCGCGGTTGCGGCGACAGTGCCACAGGGCCGTCCGCGCAGCCGAGCAGACACGCGCAAGCGCGTCCTTCCGGTCCTGATCGGCCTGCTCCTCGCACTCGGCGCCGCGGGAGCCGTCCTCGCCTCCGTCCTGACGGGAGGGGACGACAAGAAGCAGCCCCCTCGGGCGAAGCCGCACGAGGTGACGATCACCAGGACCGTCACCGGCGAGGGCGAGACGAACACGGTCACCGTTACGACACCCACCGAGACCGCGCCGTCCGGAGGCGCCGGCGCACCGTCCGGAGGCGGCTCGTCGAGCTCGCTCTCTCTCGACCAGGCGATCGCGCTGACCGATCAGGCCACGTACCGCATGAGAGCGGGCGCCTTCGACGAGGCGCTCCCGCTCGCGCTCAGGGCGTACTCACGCCTGCGCGGGACGGGCCACATCTACGAGGCCTACTCGGCCTACGACGCCGGTCGCTCGTACGCCGAGCTCGGAGAGTGCTCGAAGGCGCTTCCGCTGCTCGACCACGCCGAGCGCATCGAGGGGCAGAATTCCTCGATCGACGCCGCGCGCGCGAAGTGCCAGTGATGAGCGACGAACGCGAGGTCCAGCCGAGAGAAAACGCTCCCGAAGCCGTTCGGCCGGATCCCGAGATCCCTCAGGTGCTCGAGGGCGAGGACGACGTGCCCCGGCAGCCGGCGCCCGTCGCCGACCCGATCACGCCCGAACCCGGGCCGAGGCCCGGCGAGGAGCGCGCCTTCCGAATCCTCCCGCTCGCCTGGATCGGGGTCGGGATCGTGATCGCGTTCGTGATCTGGGCCGCGGTGCGCTAGGAGGGATTGGCGGAACGTCGCTCGCCGTAGCCGTGCGCTCGGCGTGCGCGAGGCACGGACGCAGCGAGGCCGCGTATCAAGGCTGATACGGGGCCGAGTGAGAACACAGCCTCGCGCCGCTCGAGCGGCGACGGCTTCACCCGGAACACCCGGGCCACGCCAGAGGGAAGCCACCAGTTCCAGCGCCCGAAGAGCTTCATCGCGCTCGGAACGAGCAGCGCCCGGACGATCGAGACATCGAGCAGGATCGCGGTCGCGAGACCGAACCCGAACTGCTGCAACCCGACGACCGATCCGGCCACGAAACCCATGAAGGCGGCGAACATGACCAGCCCGGCGGCCGTCACGATGCGACCCGTCTTGGCGAGCCCGTGGGAGACCGCCGTCTCGTTGTCGGCCCCGCCGTCCCATTCCTCGCGCATACGGCTCACCAGGAAGACCTCGTAGTCCATGGACAGGCCGAACACCATGGCGAAGACGAAGACGGGGATCCAGCCCTCGATCTGGTCGAACGAGATCAGGCCGATCGAGTCGGCCGCACCCCACTTGAAGAAGATGACGAGCAGGCCGTACGACGCGCCGATCGAGAGAAGGTTGAGGACGATCGCCTTCAGCGGCAGCACGACGGAGCGGAACGCGCGTAGGAGAAGGATGTACGTCAGCACGAGAACGGCGAGGACGAGCCACGGGAAGGCGCCGTACGTCTTCGCGAGGAAGTCGACGCCGCTCGGAGGGCCGCCTCCCGCGTAGACGTTCGCGCTGAGCGGGAATCCGGCGGCGGGGACGATGTCGTCGCGCAGACGGTGCACGAAGTCGAGCGCCGGCGGGGATCCGTACTCGCTCTTGCCGACGACGTCGAGGCGGAGATACCGGCTCGTGCGGTCGACGAACCGCGAGCCGTTCCCGACGGCGACGCTCGCGACCTCGCGATCGGCGCGAAGACCCGCGACGAGCCGCTGGACGGCTTCCTGCACGCCCGGCGAGCGTACGCCGCCCGACTTCCCCGTATCGACGACGATCGTCGTCGGGGCGAGCGCGCCCTCGCCGAGCGCGTCCGAGATGACGTTCAGGCCCTTCACTCCCTCGAGGTTCTGCGGGATGCCCTGATTCGATCCCGGCCCGAGCTCGAGCGCGAAGACCGGCGAGGCAAGCGCGAGGAGCACGGCAGCGGTTGCGGCCGCGAAGACGACTGGGCGCCGCATGATCGCGCGCGCGAGCCGGATCCACATGTTCCGCTCGGCCTCACGCCGCTCGACGATGCGCCGTGGCAAGAGCCTGACGCGGTCGAGCTTCGCGGCGATGAAGTACAGAAGCACGGGAAGGAGCGTGAGCGCGCACGCGATCGAGACCAGTGGGATCACCAGGCCGCCCACGCCGAATCCCCGCATGAAGGGCAGCGGCATGAAGAGCATGAGCGCGAGTCCGATGGCCACGGCCGTGCCGCTGAAGACCACCGCGCGGCCGGCCGTCTGCATCGTGCGGACGATCGCGTCCTCCTTCGACTTGCCGCTCCGCAGCTCCTCGCGATAGCGATAGACGACGAGGAGCGAGTAGTCGATCGCGATGCCCAGCCCGATCAGCATGACGAGGTTCTGGAGGTATGTCGTGAGCTCCATGAAGTGCGCGGCGATCCAGACGAACGCAAGCGTGACCGGGATCGCGGCCGCCGCGAAGACGAAGGGCAAGAGGAAGGCCAGCGTCCCGAACACGAACGCGAGAATGAGAAGGGCGATCGGGATGGCGAGGTAGAGCTCGCCGACGCGAAGGTCTCGGTTGAAGACCGGGTCGAGGTCGTGCTCGATCGCCGCTTGCCCGGAAACGTAGAGCTGCGCGCCCGGAATCTCGCCGGCGGCGCGGCGCATGTCGTCCGTGTGGCCTTTCGCGTCGGCTGGCTCGAGATTGGAGACGATCGTCGCGTTGACGACCGAGGCGGAGACGGCTTGAACGCCCGCGAGCTTGCCCGTCGGGAGCTCCGCGGCCGCACGTTCGGCCGCCGAGCGAACCTCCGGCACGAGCCGCTGCGCGCTGCCGGGCGCGCCCTTGACGACAACCGTGAACGACCCGGTAGTCCGCTGGCCGAAGTGGTCCTGGAGGATCGTCTCGGCGCGCTCGGTGTCGGTCCCTGGAAGCGAGAACCGGTTCGTCAGAAGGTCGGCGAGCCCCGACATCGCCATGAATCCCGCGAGTGTCGCGATCGTCCAGAAGGCGACCACCGCCCAGCGAAAACGCAGCATCGTTCGCGTCAGCCGTTCCATCTCACCGGCTAAGTTAGTGATCGCTAGCGAGAACGTCAAGACGCCAACTATCGTTCTACGGGCGTGCGCGAGCGGCGAGACATGAGCGAGCTAAAGGCCGAGATGGAGGAGCTTTTCGCCGACCTCTGCCAGGTGCCGAGGCTGGTCGGTTCGCGGCGGGGATTCCGGCCGCCCGTCGACGTCTACCGCGTCGACCACCCGCCGAGCATCGTCGTCGTCGTCGAGCTTGCGGGTGTGGAGCCGGGAGACGTCGACCTCGCGGTCGGCGACGGAATCCTCTTGCTCTCGGGCCGCCGGGTTCGGGACGCCCAGGCGCGCGTCTTCCAGCAGATGGAGATCGAGTACGGACGGTTCGAGCGAAGGGTTCCGCTCGCAGAGCCCGTCGACGCAGACGCCGCCGAGGCCACGTACTCGCGGGGCCTGCTCACGATCGTCCTCCCGGTCGCCGCTCGCACGGCCGGCCCGGTCAAGGTTCCGGTCACGAGGGCGAGCACGTGACCGAGACCGTCGACGTCGCCCTGCCGGACGAGCAGGCCGGTCTTCCGGCCGCGCTGCCGATCCTTCCGCTCAAGGAGACCGTGGTCTTCCCGGACTCGATGACGCCCCTGGCGATCGGACAGGAGCGCTCGGTGAAGCTCGTGGACGATGCGGTCGCAGGCCAGCGGACGATCGCGCTCGTGACGTCGAAGGACGCGGAGATCGACGCGCCCGGTCCGGACGAGATCTACTCGGTCGGAACGTCCGCCCTGATCCACAAGATGATCCGCGTCCCCGACGGGACGCTCCGGATCCTCGTCCAGGGCATCCAGCGCATCCGGCTCGAGGAGGTCGTCGAGACGGAGCCGTATCTCGTCGGGCAGTTCGCCGAGCTGCCGGACGTCGTGCGCGAATCCCAGGAGCTCGAGGCGCTGCACCGGAACGTCGAGGCGCTCTTCACGCGGATCATCGGCCTGGTGCCGTACCTCCCGGACGAGCTCCAGCTCGCCGCCGCGAACGCCGACGACGCGAGCGGCCTCGCCAACCTGATCGCCTCGACGATGCGGCTCAAGACCGAGGAGAAGCAGGAGCTCCTCGAGCAAGCGGACGTCGAGACGCGCCTGCGCGGGCTCTCGACGATCCTGAACCGCGAGCTCGAGGTGCTCGAGCTCGGGACGAAGATCCAGTCGCAGGTCCAGTCCGAGATGGAGAAGTCTCAGCGCGAGTACTTCCTCCGTCAGCAGCTCAAGGCGATCCAGGACGAGCTCGGCGAGACGGACGAACAACAGGCCGAGATCGCCGAGCTCCGCGGACGAATCGAGGAGGCCGCCCTCCCGGAGGAGCCGGACAAGCAGGCGCGGCGCGAGCTCGACCGGCTCGCGAAGCTGCCCGCGGCAGCGGCGGAGTACGGCGTCATCCGCACCTACCTCGAGTGGATCCTCTCGCTCCCGTGGGAGGCGACAACCGTCGACGACCTCGACCTCGGGCGCGCGCGCGCCGTCCTCGACGAGGATCACTACGACCTCGACAAGGTCAAGGACCGGATCCTCGAGTATCTCGCGGTGTCGAAGCTCCGGGCCGATCCGTCCGGCCCGATCCTCTGCTTCGTCGGCCCCCCGGGCGTGGGCAAGACCTCACTGGGCCAGTCGATCGCACGGACGCTCGGGCGCAAGTTCGTGCGAATCTCGGTCGGAGGCGTTCGCGACGAGGCGGAGATCCGCGGCCACCGACGGACCTACATCGGCGCCATGCCCGGGACGATCTTGCGCGCCCTCCGGGACGCGGGATCGAAGAACCCCGTCTTCATGGTCGACGAGATCGACAAGATGGGCGCCGACTTCCGCGGCGACCCGTCGAGCGCGATGCTCGAGGTGCTCGACCCCGCCCAGCACCACGCCTTCCGGGACCACTACCTCGATCTCCCCTTCGACCTCTCGAAGGTGCTCTTCGTCTGCACCGCGAACCAGCTCGAGCCGGTACCGCCCGCCCTGCGCGACCGGATGGAGGTGATCGAGCTCTCTGGCTACACCGAGGCGGAGAAGCTCGGGATCGCGAAGCGCTACCTGATCCCGAAGCAGCTCGAAGAGCACGGGCTCGCCGACGCGGGCGTCTCCTTCACCGACCCGGCGCTGCGGCTCGTCATCCGCGAGTACACGCGCGAGGCCGGCGTCCGGAGCCTCGAGCGCCAGCTCGCCGCACTCTGCCGCAAGGCGGCGCGCCGGATCGCCGAAGGCAAGCGCGCGAAGCGGACGCGGGTCGACGAGCGGAGGGTCCGCGTCTGGCTGGGCCGGCGGCTGTTCACCCCGGAGACGCGCAAGCGGACGGCCGAGCCGGGCGTGGCGACCGGGCTCGCCGTCACGCCGGCCGGCGGCGACGTGCTCTTCATCGAGGCGACCGCGATGCCTGGCGAGGGGAACCTGATCGTGACCGGCCAGCTCGGGGACGTGATGAAGGAATCGGCCCAGGCCGCGCTCTCGTGGGTGCGCGGCCACGGCCCGGAGCTGGGCCTCGGTGACGTCGACTGGTTCGAAGGGCAGGACGTGCACATCCACATCCCGTCGGGCGCGGTGCCGAAGGACGGGCCCTCGGCCGGGATCACGATCGCCACGGCGCTCGCGTCGCTCGCGCTCGACCGGCCGGTCTCCGACGACGTCGCCATGACCGGCGAGATCACGCTGACGGGCCAGGTGCTGCCGGTGGGCGGCGTGCGCGACAAGATCCTCGCGGCCCAGCGCCTCGGCGTCGCGACCGTCATCATTCCGAGCGAGAACGAAGGAGATCTCGACGAACTGCCGAGAGACGTCCGGCGCAAGCTCGAGTTCGTGCTCGCGGACGACGTGCACGAGGTGGTCGACGCGGCCCTCGAAGGAGGCGCGAACGCCGAGTTTTCCGAGAAACCGCGGCGGGAACAACCAGAACCAACGACGAACTCGAAAGGACGGCGGAATGAAGGACAAGCTCAACGACGCGGTAGACGCGGCACGCCCGTACGCGGAGCGGATCGCGAAGGATGACAAGCTCCACGACCACGTGAAGAACGCGTACGAGTCGGCTCGATCGATCTACGACGAGCTGCTCGGCGACCGCGGGACGACCGGAACCGCGCTGCGCGTCGCGCGCGACAAGGACCTGCAGGACGAGCTTCGGCGCACGATCCAGGAGCTTCGCAAGGCGGGCGAGCGCGTCCAGAAGGGTGAGTCCCACACCGGCCGGAACGTAACGCTGCTCCTGACCGGGATCGCGCTCGGCGTCCTCTTCAACCCGATCACCGGGCCCGAGACGCGGCAGTGGATCCGCGAGTCGATCTTCGGCGAGGAGCAGCCGTTCGAGACCAACTCGGACGGGTCCTAGCCCTTCCCCGCCGCGATCCGGTAGACGACGCCGCTCCCGTAGTCGGCGACGAGTAGGCCGCCCCAGGGGTCGGTCGCGACCGCGAGCGGGTGGTCGAACCCGGTCGCGAAGCGCTGGACCCGGCCCGAGCGGACGTCCACCCGCACGACGTAGCGGCCGTGCTCCGACGAGTAGTACTGGCCCCAGAGGGCGACGAACAGCCGCCCCCGCCAGAAGGCCATCCCGTCGGCCGAGGAGTGCGGCTCGAGATACGCGACCGGCGGAGTCACGCCGGCGCAGTCGCCGTCGAGCCGGCGCGTCGCGTAGCTCGGCCAGCACTTGGGCCAGCCGAAGTCCCGGCCCTGCTCGACGGCGACGATCTCCTCTGCCGGCTCGGCGTCGCCGAGGTCGTCCCGCCCGTTGACAGACGCGTAGAGGTCGCCGGTCCGCGGGTCGAGGGCGAGACCGAACGGATTTCGGAGGCCGTGCGCAACGACCCGGAGGTCGCCGCCGTCCGGCCGTAGGGAGAGGATCGCCGCGCTTCGCGCATCGGCCTCGGCGCACGCGTTGCACGTCGAGCCGCTGCCGAGGTAGAGGCGCCCGTCGCGGGCGAGGACGACGCTGTCCTGCTGGTGCAGGCCGAACGGCAGGTCCGCGACGATCGTGCGCCGGCCGACGACGCGGCCGTGCACGACCGTCAGCGCTTCGAGCCGCCCCTGGGCCGACACGTACAGCGTGCGCCCATGCCACAGCAGGCCGAGCGGCGTAGGGAAGCCGGACGCGATCGCCGAGGGCCCATCCGAGCGAGGCCGGACCCGAACGATTGCACCGCCCTCCTCGGCCGCATACACGGCCCGGCCGGAAGCGACCGCGAGCGCCGTCGGATGCTCGAGGCCCTTCGCGAAGACGAAGACGCGGTAGCCGCTCGGCACCGCGATCGCTCGGGTCGCGGGCAGTGACGGCGGCGCCGCGGCGTGCGCATGGGCGAGCGCGGCGAGGATCGCCGCGATGACCGGCCCGAGGCTCAGCGCGCCTTGCCGCCGTCGATCCAGGCGCGGAACTGCTCGAGCTGCGCCGCGGGCCACTCCTGGTCGCAGGGCATCGAACCGTCGGCGAGCCGTTCGTAGATGTCCTCGGCGTTCTCGGCCACGTCCTCGTACGAGCGAAGATCGAAGGCGAAGAGCATCGAGTCGACGTCTTCCTCGCGGAAGAGCGGGCGGATGTCCCGCTCGAACGACCGTCCGTCGGTCACGAGACGACCTCGACCCGGACCGGGACGCGCTTGAAGCCGTTGACGAAGTTCGAACGGACGCGCGTGACGGGCCCGGCGAGCTCGACGTCGCCGATCCGGGGCAGCAGCTCCTCGAGCATCACGCGGAGCTCGAGCCGGGCGAGGAACGCGCCCAGGCAGAAGTGCGGCCCGTACTTCCCGAAGGCCGCGTGCTCGTTCGGCTCGCGCGTCACGTCGAACGTGAACGGATCCGGAAACTCGTCCTCGTCGCGGTTTGCCGACACGTACCACGTGACGACCTTGTCGCCTGCCCGGATCCCGGCGCCGTTCAGCTCCGTCTCGACGGTGGCCGTGCGGCGGAAGTGGAAGACGGGCGAGGCCCACCGGAGGACCTCCTCGACCGCGATCGGCATGAGCGAGAGGTCGGCGGTCAGCCTCCGACGCTCGTCCGGATGGTCGATGAACGCGAGGATCGCGTGCGAGAGCGAGTGGCGCGTCGTCTCGTTCCCCGCGATCACGAGCAGCGTGAAGAAGTTGTCCAGCTCGCGATCGGTCAGCCGGTCGCCCTCGACGTCCGCGTGCACGAGCTTCGAGACGAGATCGTCCTGCGGCTCGGCGCGTCGCTTGGCGGCGAGGTCGTCTGCGTACTCGAAGAGCTCGAGCGCGGCCGGGCTCCGGAACGGGAGCAGGCGGTACTCGGAGGTGTCCTCCTTGTCCGCCACGAGCCTCGAGTAGTCGGGGTCGGCGTGCGCGATCATCTGGTCACCGAGCCCGACGAGGTATGGGCCGTCCTCCGTCGGGACGCCGAGGATGCGCATGAGGACGTTCATCGGGAACGGAGCAGCGATCCGCTGGACGAAGTCGAGCTCGTCGTCGACGAGCGCCGCCTCGACCACCTCGCGAGCGAGCTCGCGCACATAGCCCTCGTACTCGGCGACGGCGCGCGGCGTGAAGTACGGGCTCACCAGCCGGCGCAGCCGGGAGTGGTTCGGCGGATCGGTCTCGAGCATCGACCGCCGCACCTCGAGCTCGTCCGGCTGCAGCTCCTCGAGGCCGACGTGACCCTTCTCGGAGGAGTACGTCTTCGGGTCGCGGTGGACGTCGACGAGGTCGCGCCACTTCGTGACGGCCCAGAAGCCCGAGTTCGGCGGCGGCTCGGAATGCCAGAAGACAGGGCTCTCGCGCCGCATGCGCGCGAAGAACTCGTGCGGGACGCCTTCTGCGAACGTGTCGTGGCTCGCGAGGTCGACCCCGGCGCGATCGACCTCCTCGACGCTCATCCCAATCGCTCCGTCAGAGCACGTTCGCGTACTCGCGCAGCTCCCAATCGGTCACTGCGCGCGCGAACCGGTCGACCTCGCTCCGCTTCATCGTGAGGAAGCACTGCACGAACTGTGGCCCGAGCGCTTCGCGGAAGTACTCGTCCGCCTCGAGCGCGTCGAGGGCCTCGCCGAGGGAGAACGGCATCAACGGCTTGTCCTCGAGCTCGTAGGCCACACCGCTCACGGGATCTCCGGGATCGAGGCTGCGATCGATCCCGTCCACGCCTGCGAAGATCGCCGCTGCCGAGGTCATGTACGCGTTCGCCGTGCCGTCGCCGGCCCGGTTCTCGATGCGCGTCCCTTTGCCGCGTTCCCGCGGGATGCGCGTGTACACGGTGCGGTTGTCGTGGCCCCAGGTGACGTTGTACGGCGCGAACTCGAGCGCCAGGAAGCGCTTGTACGCGTTGATGGTCGGCGCCATGATCGCCGTCATCCCGCGGGCGTGCTCGAGCTGGCCGCCGATGAAATGGCGCGCGACCTCGGAGAGCCCGTCGGACGCGTCGGGATCGTCGAGCGCGTTGTCTCCCTCCCCGTTCCAGAGCGAGAGATGGAGGTGGTAGCCCGACGTCCCGAGCTCCTGCATCGGCTTGCCCATGAAGGTCGCGACAAGACCGTGCTTGGCCGCGATCTCCTTGACGGCGAGCTTGAAGAGGTAGGACTCGTCGGCAGCGCGGAGCGCGTCCCCGTAGCGGAGCGTGATCTCCCACTGCGAGCCGAAGTACTCCTGGTGCGACTGCTCGACGGGGAGGCCCATCGCGCCGACCGCGTCTTCCATCTCCCGCAGGACGCCTTCGGTGTCGACGCTCGGCGAGAGCATGTAGACGAGCCCGGGCTGCTTTGCGTACTGCTCGTAGCCGTTGCCGTCCGAACGCAGGAGAAAGAACTCGAGCTCGTGCCCGGCGACCGTCCGGTAACCCCGCTTCTCCATCTCCTCGACGGCGCGCTTCAGGAGCTGTCGCGGCGAGGCCGGAAGCGGTTCCCCTTCGAAGTAGATGTCGCCGATCACCACGGCCGTCTCGGGCTCCCACGGCACCACCGTGAGGGTCGAGAGGTCGGGAAGCACCTGCCCGTCGCGAAAGTCGACCTCCGCGCCGAGGCCGGTTCCCTCGATCACCTCGCCGGCGTGGTCGACGGCGAAGGTCGCGATGCAGAAGTTGATCCCGCTCTCGAGCACGTCGTCGAGCGTCGAGAGCGGCACGACCTTGTTCCGGGGCACGCCGAGAAGATCCGTGAACTGGATGCGGAGCCGCTTGACCCCGGCCGCCATCACCTCCTCGAGGCGGGTCTCGGCCGGGCGCTCGCTCGTCGTGGCCATCGGCCCAGAGTTTAGGGTTGCGCGCGTGCGGATTGCGAACGTGGGCGGTCGCGCTGCGCTCGTCGTCGACGGCCGCGTCGTCGACGTAGAGCGGGCGAGCGGGGGGCGGCTTCCCTCCGATTCGAACGCGCTCGTGGCACGGCTCGGGGAGGTCGGCGACCTCGAGGTCCCGGACGACGCTCCCGCACTCGAGGACGTCGAGCTCGGGCCACCCGTCCCGAGGCCGTCGAAGATCCTCGCGGCGGCGCTCAACTACCGCTCCCACGCGGAGGAGTCCGGCCTTCCGCTTCCGGATGCGCCCGTCCTCTTCGCAAAGCTTCCGAGCGCGCTCGCCGGGCCGACCGACGACGTCGTCGTACCCGAGGGACGGGCCCGCGTCGACTGGGAGGCCGAGCTGGTCGTCGTCGTCGGGCGCCGGGCACGGGACGTCTCGGCCGGCGACGCGTGGTCGTACGTGGCCGGCGTGACGTGCGGCCAGGACGTCTCCGACCGCGAGGAGCAGTTTCGCTCGGTCCGCCAGTTCACGGTGGCGAAGTCACGCGACACCTATGCGCCCACCGGGCCGGTCGTCGTCACACCGGACGAGCTCCCCAATCGGGACGACCTGGCGGTCCGCTGCCTCCTCGACGGCGAGGAGGTGCAGAGCGGCCGCACGAACGACCTCATCTTCTCCGTGCCCGAGCTGATCGAGTTCGCCTCCGGTTGGTGCACGCTCGAGCCGGGCGACCTGATCTTCACCGGGACGCCTGCGGGCGTCGGCGACGGCCGGGATCCGCCGCGCTACCTGGCCCCCGGCCAGCTGCTCGAGACCGAGATCGAGGGCATCGGCGCGATGCGCAACGCGATCACCGCCGCCTGACCCCGGACGGGGGAGTCGCAAACCGGCCTTCAGGGGGATGCCGCGAGCCGGCGGGCGCTGCAAAGTCGGATCGGAGCTGCACCATGATCGAAGAGCCGCACGTCGTCGGGCCTGAACCGGGCCTTGCGCAAACCCTGCTCGCCGTGCTCGCCGCCAACTGGGCGGGGGCGCTCGCCGGCGCGTTCGTCCTGACGGCGGCCGGCGAGGGTCCGCTCGCCACGACGGCCAAGCTCGCGGCGGGGACCGCCGCCGGGGCGCTCGTCCTTCCGTCACTCGTGCGCGTCCTCGCCGGCGCAGTCGTCCCGGGCACGTCGGCACTTGCCGCGCTCCTCGCCGGAAACGCGGCTGCCTTCGGCTCGCGCGCGTTGCTTCCGGCCAGTGCGGCGGATGACAGCTCCGGGCTTCCGAGCCTCGCGTCGCTCTCGTCATTCCTCGTCGCGGTCGCCGTGTCGCTCTGGCTGGTCCGCGCCGCGGCGGAGCCGGCGCCGCGCAGGCACCCGCTCGTCCTCAGCCGGCAGCCCAGCCGCGCCACGTTCGGCTGGCTGTCGATCGCGCTCGCCGTTGCGATCGCCATCCTCGGGATCGGCGCGCTCTCGGAGCGGGGTCTGAGCCTCAGGCCACCGTCGCATGCCTACGAAGATCAGGTCGCCGGGGCACAGGCCGCTGCGCTCGGCGCGTTTCGCTTAGCTGCGCACGGATCGACCGTCCGCCCGGCGAGAGCGACGCTGGCCGACGAGATCTCGACCCTCGACGACGGCACCGCGCCACCGCCCGCCGAACGGGCCAACGCAGAGCTCGTACGCGCACTGCGCAAGCTCGCCGACGACCTCCCTGCGATCGCCGCCGTGCCTCGGCGCGAGCGCGTGAAGGCGCTCCTTCCTGACTGGCAACGCGTCCACGCCGCGTTCGCGCACCTCGACCGGCTCGGTTACGCCGACCTCGAGACGAAGCGCTGGTCGGCGCTCCTCAAGCCCTAATCCACGATGCGGCCGAGAGCCGCCAGCTGTCCGCGCTCGATCTCGATCGCCTCGGCGTCGAAGCGGAAGTACGTGCGCGGCGGCAGCGTGCCCCAGACGTTGGAGGAGTGCGGCGCGTCCTCCCAGCGGCGAGGCGTGTGGTCCGGGCGCAGCTGCTCCATGTCGGCGTAGAGCTCGACGATGAGCTCCTCCTCCGGGATCCGGACATAGGCGAAGAGGCTTGCCGCGACACCGTGCCGGCCCGGCCCCCAGACGACCCAGCGCCCGTGCTGCGCGAGATGGTCGAGGGCGACCCGCATCTCGCCGATGTCCCCGAGCTCGAACGCGAGATGGTGGAAGTGGGCGGGCTCCTTCTGGAGCATGGCGTGGACGTGGTGGTCGGCGTTCAGGTGGAGCCAGATCCCCTCGTCGCCGAGGTAGTCGGTGACACTGAAGCCGAGCTCCTCGACGTAGAAGCCGGAGAGCCGGCGCAGATCCTCGGTGAGCACGTTCACGTGACCGAGCTTGCGCGGGCGGTATCCCGGTAGCTCGGAGGAGAGGAGCGTGACGGGCGGGAACTCGCTCTCCGGCTCCGTCCACTGGACGAGCTCGACTCCGTGGCCGTCCGGATCGACCAGCTCCGCTTCGAGACCGAGGTCGCCGGCCGTGACGCCGGGCGCGAGCTGCCAACCGGCATGGTCGAACCCCGGCGCGTCCGATTCGATCAGCTCCAGCGAGTAGTCCTCGAAGGAGCAGCGGAGGAAGGCGCGGTCGGGGTCGCGGCGGCGCACCGTGAGCCCGAACTGCCGCGACCAGCGCTCGGTCGCCTCGTCGAGGTCCGCGACGCGCAGCGCGACGTGGTGGATCCCGGTCAGAGCACGCACGACCGTCAACCGAGCCGCCCCATTCCCGGAAGCGTCCGGTAGCCGCCCTGGAAGAAGACGAGCGGGCTGCCCCCGTTCGTGCCCGCCTGGCAGTGCTCCACCTTGCCGAGCACGATGTCGTGGTCGCCGGCCTGGACGACGTCGTCGACCGAGCAGACGAGGTAGCCGAGGCAGCCGAGCAGGAGCGGGAGGCCCCGGTGCCCCTCGATCACGTCGAGGCCCTCGAAGTGGTCCTGTCCGGGCTTCGAGAAGCGCCGTGAGACCTCCTCCTGGTTCTCGGCCAGGATGTTCACCGCGAAGTGTCCGGCCTGCTGGATCGCGAGCCCCGTGCGGGCGCCGCAGGCGAGACAGGCGAGGATCATGACCGGGTCGAGCGAGACGGACGTGAGCGAGTTCGCCGTCATGCCGTGCCGCTCGCCGTCGTGCGACGTCGTGAGCACGGCCACGCCGGTCGGGAAATGCCCCATGACCCGGCGGAACTCGTACGGGTCGACGGCGTGCGGGGCTGCCACGGCTTCCGCTCCTTCAGTCCCTGAGGAACTGCTCCACGAGCTCGGTCGCATGCTCCTTGTCGGCGAGCAGGTAGGCGAGCGCGGTCATGCGGAACGAGTCCTGCAGGTAGAAGCGCTCGTACAGCTCGCCGCGTCCGCCCAGAGCCGAGCCGACGAAGTCCCAGGCGAGCCGGAACGCCCGCACGCGCTTGTCCGCGGGCGCGTTGCGCGCCTGGAAGTACTTGTCCACGTACTCGCGGAGCTCGTCCGTCTCGAAGTCCGCCTTCGACGGCGTCGCCATGAACCCGCCGCCGCCGACGAGCTGGATGAGCTCGATCGCGCGCGGGATCCACTTCGGCATGAGCCCGCGCAGCGCGACGAAGGAGCGCTCGTCCGGCACCCAGTCGTCCGACCCTTCCGCCTGGAACGAGCCGGCCTCGGCGGCGACGACGCCCGAACGGGTCATCTCCATCATCGACCAGAGCTCGCCGAGCTTCTCCTGAACGTGGTCGAACGCGTTCACGCCTGTCAGGTCGCCGAGCGTGTGGCCGAGCCCGAAGGCGAACTCGAGCTTCGCCCAGGCGCGCGTCATCGCCTGGTGGATGATGTGGGCGCGCCAGTGCGAGTCGGTGATGACCTCGCTGTGCAGCTTGGGGTCGCCGTCGAGGAAGAGCCGGTCGCGCGGGATCTCGACGTCGTCGAAGACGACGACCGCGTCCATCTCGTCGAACCTGGTCGAGAGCGGGTAGTCCCAGGGGTCGCGCTGCTGGGCGAAGGAGTCGCGGCAGATGAACTTGAGGCCGGGAGTCGCGACCGGGATCGAGAAGCAGATCGCGTACTTCGCGTCCTGGAGCCGGAGGTCCGAGCCCGGGTAGACCGCGAGGTCGTCGGCAAACGGCGCGAGCGTCGCGAGCATCCGCGCCCCGCGGACGAGGATGCCGTTCTCCGTGTCCTCGACCTTGTGCAGCGAGACCTCGCCGCCGAGCTGCTCGGCCTCGGGCACGGAGCGGTCGACCTGCGGGTTGATCAGCGTGTGCGTCAGGCACAGGTCGTTGTCCCGCATGTGCTTCGCGTACTCGACGATGTTCGCCGCCCCCTCCTCGTTCCCGTAGCGCCCCCACACGTCGGCACGCGCAGCGAAGCAGGCGAACGTGTAGTTCAGGTAGTCGGGCGTGCGGCCCATCATCCCGGCCGTCGCGTCGGCGATCCGCTTCGAAGCCACGCGCCGGCGCTGCAGGTCCTCGGGACTCTTCGGATGGATGTGGGTCACGTTCACGGGCTGGCCCGTATCCGGTGACTCGAAGAGGAAGGTGTCCGGATCCTCGTGCTGGAGGTCGTACAGCCGCGCGAGCGACCGCGCCGCGCCCTCCAGCTTCGGATGGTCCGACGGGTCGGCGATCTTCTCGCCCTCGAGCCAGATCTCGCGCTCCTCGCTCCGAAGCCCGGCCAGGTACTGCTCGCCGGTCCTCGCCCCGGTCGTGCTTTGCATCTCGGTCGCCATTCAGATCCTCCGTGAGACGGTTTTGACGTCCGCGTAGAAGTCGAACGAGTGGAGGCCGCCCTCGCGGCCGATCCCGGAGTGCTTCGCCCCCCCGAACGGCGCGGACAGGTCGCGCACGTAGAAGCAGTTCACCCATGTCGTACCGGCGACGAGGCGCTCGCCGAGACGGTCGGCGCGCTCCGTGTCCTCCGTGAACACGGTCGCAGCAAGGCCGTACTCGGTGTCGTTGGCGAGGCGGACCGCCTCGTCCTCGTCGGCGAACGTCTGCAGCGTGAGAACCGGCCCGAAGACCTCCTTCTGGACGATCTCCATCTCCTGGCGGACGTCCGTGAAGAGCGTGGGCTCGTAGTAGAGCCCGCCGAGCTCGGGGGAGACACGGCCGCCGATCACGAGCCTGGCTCCGTCTGCGACAGCGCGCCGGACGAAGCCGTCCACGCGCTCGAGGTGCTCGCGGGTGATCAGCGGGCCGATGTCGGTCTCGGGCTCGCGCGGGTCGCCGAGCTCGAGCGCCTCCACGCGGGCGAGGAAGCGCTCCAGGAAGTCGTCGTGGATCGACTCCTCGACGAGGAACCGCGTGCCGGCGAGGCAGATCTGGCCTGCGTGGTCGTACTGGTAGCCGGCCTTCTCGACCGCGGCGTCGAGATCTGCGTCGGCGAAGACGATGAACGGCGACTTGCCGCCGAGCTCGAACGAGACGGGGACGATGTTCCGTGCGGCGGCCTGTCCGATCAGTCGCGCGGTGTCGACGGAGCCCGTGAACGAGACACGTGCTATGCGCGCGTCCGCGACGAGCGCCGCGCCCACCTCCTCGCCGATCCCCTGCACGACGTTGAGGACACCGGGCGGCAGGCCGGCATCGGCGGCGATGTCGGCGAGCAGCGAGCACGTCAGAGGCGCCCACTCCGGCGGCTTCAGGACGGCCGTGCAGCCGGCCGCGAGGGCGGGGCCCACCTTCCAGGTCGACAGCATGAAGGGCGCATTCCAGGGCGTGATCAGCACCGCGACCCCCGAAGGGTCGTGCCGGACGCGGTGGAGCGTGCCGTTCGACTCCCACGCGCGCTCCTCGAGCTCGAGCGCGAGCTGGGCGAAGAAACGGAAGTTCAAGGCGCCTCGCTTCATCACCCTGAGCCTCGAGGCCTCGAGCAACGACCCGTTGTCGATGGTCTCGACGGCCGCGAGGTCGTCGACGCGCTCCTCGATCAGGTCGGCGATGCGGAACAAGAAGTCGGCGCGGCCCTCCGGGCCGAGCGCCGCCCACTCCGGAAAGGCCTGCCGAGCGGCGCGAATCGCCGCGTCCGCTTCTTCGTCCCCTGCGCGGGCCACCTCGGTGATCGGCTCCTCGTCGAGCGGGCAGAGATCGGTGAAGGTCGCTCCCGAGGAGACGCGCTCGCCGCCGATGTAGTGGTCGGGCGAGACGTGCACTCCGACCACGTCCGTGGTCACGCTCACGCCGTCTCCTCGGGAACGGCGAGCGCCACGTGGCGGGCGTTCGGCGTGTCCTCGGGCATCACGCCCGGGCCGGCGAGATCATCGCGCGCCTCGACGATCCGGTTCGAGAGACGGCCGATTCCCTCGACCTCCACCTCGACGACGTCACCCGGCTCGACCGGCCGCGAGTTCGCGGGCGTTCCGGTGAGGAGCACGTCGCCCGGCTCGAGCGTGATCAGCCGCGAGAGGTCGGCGAGCATGTACGCGAACGGAAACAGGAGCTCGCCGGTGTTGCCCTCCTGCACGACCTCGCCGTTCACGTACGTCCGCAGCGCGAGGTCGGTCGGATCGACGTCGTCCGCGTCGACCATCTCGGGGCCGATCGGGCAGAACCCGTCCTGGCCCTTGACGCGCAGCATCGACCCGCGGTCCGCGTGCCGGAAGTCGTGCACGCCGAAGTCGTTCGCGACGGAGTAGGCCGCGACGTGCTCGAGCGCCTCGTCCTCGGAGACGCGTTTCGCGCGCCGGCCGACGACGAGCGCCACCTCGCCCTCGTAGTTCAGGTAGCGGCACCCGCGCGGGCGGACGACCTCGTCGCCGTGGCGTGCCAGCGAGGAGAGTGGCTTCAGGAAGTAAGAGGGCGCATCCGGCGTCTTCGCGCCGAACTCGTCGATCCGGCTCGGGTAGTTCAGATGGACGGCGACGATCTTCGTGGGCGCGAGCTCGACGGGCCGCTTCACGCTTCCAGCGCCTCCCCCCCGTCGGCGGTGAAGCCGAACGAGAACCAGAAGCCCTTGCCGACCTCGATCGGCCGCAGGGCGGCGAGCTCGTCGACCGGAGACTCGAAGAACTCGAGGGTCGCTTCGCCTTCCCAGACCTCGGAGATCTCGCGGTCCCGCCCGCCGGCCCTGACGTGCTGGTGCAGCGGTTCGTCGCCCGGATCCCACGGCGGCAGGTAGCGGGTGTTCACGAGCGGCGGGGCGTTGACGGTCGGCCCTGCCTCCGAGAGGCCGGTGAGCGTCAGGGTCGCCTCCGCGAGGCGGCGGTCGTCCGCGGCGAGCGTCGCGCCGAAGCGGCCGCCCGGCTCGAGCCGCGGCCCCGCCTTGCCGACCGTCACCGGCCGGGTCATCCAGATCGAACCCGGCTTCTTCGGGAAGCCCTGGATCCAGCCGCGGGCGAGCGAGAATCCCTTGTCGACCCACATGAGCGGGCACCGGGTGACGGCCTCGTCCCCGTAGCGGCAGGCGAGGACGACGTAGAACTCCTTGTACTGAGATCGGATCGGGTCGAGCGGCTCCTCGCCGCCTTCCGACCGCGATTGCCAGTCGGCGAACACGGCCGCCGCCGCTCCGATGTCCTCGCCGGGATCGAGGGCGCGGGGAAGGAACGCCCGAGCGGCGTCCGGGTCGGCGCGAAACTCGATCACGATGAAGTCGCCCGAGTAGTGCCACGGCGGGGGTGCGACGAGCGACGAGCGACCGGTCGCCGTACGCGGGAGGGAATAGCCCTGCAACCCGGCCCCGAACCCGGTTTCGGCGTGCGTCGCCTCGTCCGCCCTCACTGCACCCGCCTCACGCTTTGGATACAATATCCGAAATGAGGCTCGCCGGACTCGTCGCGCTCGTGACCGGCGGTGGAACCGGCATCGGCGCGGCGGTCGTACGGCGCTTCGCCGCGGAGGGGGCGTCGCTCGTGGTAACCGGACGCCGAACGCAACCCCTGGAGACGGTCGCGGCAGGTACCGGCGCCGTCGTCGTCGCGGGCGACATGGCGGATCCGGGCGACGTCGAGCGCGCGGTCGAGACGGCGGTATCGCGCTTCGGCGGGCTCGATGTCGTCGTGAACAACGCGGGCGTCGTCTCCCGGGACTGGGGCGAGACTCTCCGCATCAATCTTGACGCACCGCGACTCGTCGCGGAAGCGGCGCTTCCGCACCTGATCGAGCGCAAGGGGGCGATCGTGAACGTCGCCTCCGTCGCAGGCATCGTGGCGGCGCTCTCCGGCGACGGCGCCTACGCGACGAGCAAAGCCGGGTTGATCCATCTGACGCGGACGCTCGCAGTCCGGTATGCGGCACACGACGTTCGAGCGAACGCCGTCTGCCCCGGCTGGGTCCGCACGCCGATGGCGGACGCCGAGATGGAGGAGCTCGCCGAGGCCCGCGGAGTCTCGCGGGAGGACGCCTACAAGCTCGCGACCGAGCACGTCCCGCTCCGCCGCGCGGGCGAGCCCGACGAGATCGCCGCTGCCTGTCTCTTCCTCGCCTCGCCCGAGGCCTCGTTCGTGACGGGGACGACGCTCGTCGTGGACGGCGGCGCCACCGCCGTCGACGTCGGGATGCTCGCGTGGGGCCGCGAGTGAGCTCGCTCGCTCCGATCGAGGTCGAGAGCCTCGCCGACCGCGTCTACCGCGAGGTGCGGTCGCACATCCTCTCGGGCGAGCTCGAGCCGGGAGCCCGCTTGCGCCAGGAGGCGCTCGCCGAGGGCCTCGGAATCTCGCGAACTCCGCTCCGCGAGGCCCTCAACCGTCTCGCGTCCGAAGGGCTGATCGAGTTCCGGCCCCACCGGGGCGCAGTCGTCGCACAGTTCTCGCAGCGCGACATCGAGGCCGACTACGAGGCGCGGCTGATCGTCGAGCCGCCCGCGGCTCGCCTCGCGGCCGAACGGGCGGAGCCGGAAACGCTCGGCGCGCTCGACGCAGCGATCGCGGCGGCAGAGGAGGCGGGACGAGACGTCGACGCCCAGTTCGCGGCCAACCGGGCCTTCCACGTCGCGCTCGTCGCGGGAGCCGGGAACCCACATTTGACACGGTTCATCGACTCGCTCTGGGGCGGCCGGATCGCGCCGGTGTTCTACGCGCGTCAAGCCCGTCTCCCCGGCCGGCGGGGACGTGACATCGCCGAACACCGGGCGATTCGCAGGTTGGTCGCGAACGGCGACGGCGCGCGCGCCGCCAGTGCGGTCGAGCGCCACCTCGCGGCCGCCCTCGCCGAGCTTCGGCGAAACTCCTGAGCGATGCACCCGGCGCGAGTCCTGCGCATCCACGAGCCCGACGTCGGCCTGAACGCGTTCGTGGTCATCGATCACCTGCGTTTCCCGCTTGCCGCAGGAGGCACGCGGATGGCTCCGGGTGTGACCGAGGAAGAGGTCGCCGCCCTCGCCCGTGCGATGACCTACAAGTTCGCCGTCTACGGCCACCGGATCTCGGGAGCGAAGGGCGGGATCGACTTCTCCGAAGGCGACCGCGACGCCGTGCTCGCGGCCTACTTCGAGGCGATCCGACCGTGGGAGGGCATCTTCCTCACCGGGCCGGACATGGGCACGGCCCCGGAGGACTTCGTGCCGCGCGAGGGATTCCGGAACGGCGTTCCGATGTGGGCGCGGACGCACGACGGCCGCGGAATGGACGACCTCGCCACCGGACGCGGGGTGGCAGCCGCCGCGGAGCTCACGCTTCGGCGGTCGGGCCGGTCGCTCGACGGCGCGGCCGTTGCCGTCGAAGGCTTCGGCAAGGCGGGCTCGGGCGCAGCGATCGCGTTCGCAAAGGAGGGCGCGCACGTGGTCGCGGTGAGCACCGTCGCCGGAATGGTCCACGACCCCGGGGGCCTCGACGTCGGCGAGCTGCTCGACCTGCGGGAGAAGCACGGTGACGACTTCCCAACCCTTGCACCCGGCCGCAAGGGGCCGCGCGAGGAGCTCTTCACCGTCGAGTGCGACGTCCTCGTCCCGGGCGCGCGCCCACACGTGCTCACGGCGGAGAACGCCGCCGACCTACGCTGCTCGGTCGTCTCGCCCGCGGCGAACGTCCCGTATGCGCCCGGTGCGACGAATGCGCTCGCTCGGCGAGGCATCGTCGCGCTTCCGGATTTCGTCTCGAACGCCGGCGGGGTTCACCTCTACGAGAGCGACGAGTGCCGCGGCGACGACCCGGAGGCCTGTCTCGAGAGCGTCGCGCGCCTGACCCGCGAGGGCACGACGCGCGTGCTCGACCGCGCGGACGGCGAAAGCCTGACACCCATGGACGCCGCGCTCGAGATCGCGAAGGAGTTCCTCAGGGACTGAAGCCGACGGGTGCGTTCGTGACCGCCGGTTGCGAGGGCGCCGCGAGGAACGTCCTCCCCTCGGCGAAGAGCGAGCGCATGACCAGCACCCGCGTGAGGCCAGCCAGATCGAGCCCGCTCACGCTCGAGATGTCCTCGGCCTCGAGAAGAACCGCTCCAGGCGGCGGCGCCGGCCCGGCCGGCCACGAGGCCGCCCCGAAGCTGACGTCCGACAGCCGCTTCCACGCGAGCAGGTACGGGTACGGGTCGATCACGCCGTCGTACCCGAGACCGAGGAGCGACGCCGGATGGACCTCGAAGTGGAGGTGCGGCGGCGTGGTGGCCGCATCGCCGGTATTGCCGACGAACCCGACCACGTCGCCCGCGTGGACGCGGGAGCCCTCGACGGCGAGCGGCGTGTAGGCGGAGAGATGCGCGTAGTAGAACTCGTTCCCACGCTTGTCGCGGAGCCAGAGGCGGTTCCCCCCGAGGTCGTTCCAGCCGACGAGGAAGAGCGTGCCGTCGGCGACCGCGAGGACGGGCGTGCCGGTCGGCGCGTAGATGTCGTTGCCGTGATGCCAGCCGACGTCCGCGCGCGGTGCACCGAAGTCGTCCGAGAAGCTCGACGGCCCGTAGACCGGGAACACGTACCCGCTGTCCGTCAGGTGCGGCCGGACGCCGGCCGGCGGGTTGTGGACGATCGGAGGAGGCGCAGGGGCCGATCCGGAGGGCGCAGGAACGGGATCCTTGGGCGGCTCCTTCGAGCTCCCTGAACCGGACCCGCCTTGGGTCGGCTTGGGCTTCGGCTTCGGAGTCGGTTTCGGCTCGGGCTTGGGAGCGCTCGCCGCCGCCTCGGCATAGCCGAGCATCACGTCGGTCCCGGCCGGAAGCCCCGCGTGCTCCTTGGTCAGGCGTACGTGCAGGCCCGTGACGAAGCCGCGGAAGCCGTAGCGCCGCTCCGAGCTTCTGACGACCGCCTGCTCGAGCACGACCGCGTACCCCCAGTCGGCGAGCGCGACGCGGCGGTTCGGGGCGGCGCTCACCGCGTGACCGAGGACCACGAGCGAGCCGACGGAGGACGCAGCCACCGTCCCGTGCGCGCCCTCGCCGGAGGCCGTCGCGGCGGCTCGCGTGTCGATCTCGCCGACGGTGATCTCGCCGCCGAACAGGGAGACGTCGCCGATCTGCGCCCGCGCGCTGCCGTTTCCGCGGTCGCCGCCGATCGCACGTGAACTCGAAGAGAACGCTCCCGTGGAGACGGCATCCCGCCAGGTGAACCCGCCGCCCGAGGAGGAAGCCGCCGGCGGCGAGGAAACGGCGCCGCCGGTGGCGGCCGTGTCGCCCGGGACGACGATTCGGACTGCGATCGCGCGCGCGGTCGCGGCTCCGCCGGACGAGCCCGCCGACGACGCTCCGCCGGCCAGCACGAGGCCGGTCGCGAGCGCGATGATGAGCAGTCGAAGGGAGGTCATCGTGTCCAGGGGTCGCTGCCGTTGAGGTTATCTCCGAACGCGGCCCGATGGGATACTGCAGACGTGGCGACCCAGGACGCGCAGGCCGCGATCGAGGCACTCCTCGACGAGCGGAGGACGTTCCCGCCGACCGAGGAGCTCCGCAGGTCGGCGATCGTCTCCGACGCTTCCGTCTACGAGGAGGCCGAGCGCGACTTCGAGGGTTTCTGGGCGCGCCTCGCGGACGAGTTCATCGCGTGGTACACGCCGCCGACGAAGCGGCTCGAGTGGGATCCGCCTCACTGCACGTGGTTCGCCGACGGAGAGCTGAACGTCGCGTACAACTGCCTCGACAAGCACGTCGAGGCCGGAGCGGGGGCCAAGGTCGCCTACCACTGGGTAGGCGAGGCGGAGGGCGAGACGCGCGACCTGACGTACGCCGAGCTCCTCGCCGAGGTCTGCCGGCTGGCCAACGCGCTCAAGGGCCTCGGCGTCCGCAAGGGCGACCGCGTCGGCATCTACATGGGGATGGTGCCCGAGCTTCCCGTCGCGATGCTCGCCTGCGCGCGGATCGGAGCGCCGCACGTCGTCGTCTTCGGCGGCTTCTCGGCCGATTCGCTCGCCGAGCGGATGCGTGACACCGGGGCGAAGGTGCTGCTGACGCAGGACGAAGGCTGGCGCAAGGGCGCGAAGGTGCCGCTGAAGGAGAACGCCGACGCGGCGGCCGGCGCGACACCGTCGCTCGAGCGGCTGGTCGTCCTACGCCGGACGGGCGATCCGGTCGGATGGACGGAGGGGCGCGACCTCTGGTGGCACGAGCTCGTCGACGGCGAGTCCGAGAAATGCGAGCCCGAGCGGATGAACGCAGAGGAGACGCTCTTCCTGCTCCACACGTCCGGAACGACGGCGAAGCCGAAGGGCGCCCAGCACACGAGCGCGGGCTACCTGTTGCACGTCTCGGTGACACACAAGTGGATCTTCGACATCCACGACGACACGGTGTGGTGGTGCGCCGCCGACGTCGGCTGGGTGACGGGGCACAGCTACATCGTCTACGGGCCGCTCAACAACGGGACGACGAGCGTCCTCTACGAGGGCGACCCCGCCTATCCGGACTGGGACCGCCACTGGGAGATCGTCGAGCACTACGGCGTGACCTCGTACTACACCGCGCCGACCCTGATCCGCTCGTTCGTGAAGATGGGACCCGAGTACCCCGGGCGCCACGACCTCTCCTCGCTGCGTGTCCTCGGGAGCGTCGGCGAGCCGATCAACCCGGAAGCGTGGCTCTGGTACTGGCGCTACGTCGGAGGCGAGCGCTGCCCGATCGTCGACACGTGGTGGCAGACGGAGACCGGTGGGATCCTGATCACACCGCTCCCGGGCATCACGAACCTCAAGCCCGGCTCGGCGACGGTGCCCTTCCCGGGCATCAAGCCGGAGATCCTCGACGAGCGGGGCAACCCGGTCCCGCGCGGGCAGGGCGGATTCCTGACGCTGCGCCGGCCGTGGCCGGGGATGTTCCGCACGCTCTGGGGCGACGACGAGCGCTACGTCTCGACGTACTTCTCGGCCTACGACACCGATACGTACTTCACCGGCGACGGGGCCAAGCAGGACGAGGACGGCTACTTCTGGCTGATGGGCCGGATCGACGACGTGATCAACGTCGCGGGGCACCGGCTCTCGACGACCGAGATCGAGTCGACGCTCGTCGAGCACGCCGCGGTCGCCGAGGCGGCGGCGACCGGAGCCACGGACCCGCAGCGCGGGCAGCAAATCGTCTGCTTCGTGCTCCTGAAGAGCGGCAACGAGCCCTCGGACGAGCTCGCCGAGGAGCTGCGCCGGTGGGTCGCCGAGAAGATCGGCAAGATCGCGCGGCCGTCGGCTGTGCTGTTCGGAGACGACCTGCCGAAGACGCGGTCCGGGAAGATCATGCGCCGCCTCCTGAAGAACATCGCCGAGGGCGACGAGCTCGGCGACACGACGACGCTCCGCGATCCGGCGATCGTCGACGACCTGAAGCAGAAGGCCGACGCCGCCCTCGGCCGCACCTAGCGGGTCGCCTGCTACTCCGCGTCGGCGAGGGACTTGCGAGCGAAGGCGCGAAAGCGCTCGCGGGCCGCGTCGTCCGGGCCGATGGGCTCGTCGTCGGAGAGACGCGGGTCCGATGCGACCTCGTGCGCGACCACGCGGATCTCGTCCGCGATCGCCTTCATGTTCGCGGGGTCGGCGAGCACCTGGTCGATCCAAGTCCCGGATTCGTCCGGGTCGACGTCGGTCTCGACGAGCAGCTGCCCGAGCAGCAGCCCGACGCGGATGTAGGCGAACGTCCGGAAAGCGAGCTGCCTCCGCGGCGACGTGATGAGCGCCGTGACCTGCGTGTCCTCGGCCTGGACTCGCGAAACGATGTTGCCGATCGGCTCGTCGACGAGCGGGAGCCAGAACTCCTCGTTCACCGGCAAGAGTCTACGTCCGCAAAGCCGACCAGACGAGGCGCGCGGCCGTGACGAGGAGGAGCACGGCGAACAGGCGCCGCAGCACTGCCTCGGGCAGCGAGTCGGCGGCAGCGGCGCCTGCAGCCACCCCGAGCGCGGACGCGATGCCCATGACGAGGGCCGCCCGCCAGCGGACTTTTCCGTATCGATCCTGCCGCCAGGCGCCGACGAGGACGACGGGGATCATCGCCGCGAGCGACGTCGCCTGCGCGCCGAGTTGGGAGAGGCCGAGCGCGAGAGTGAGCGTCGGGACGAACAGGATCCCGCCTCCGACGCCGAACATCCCCGAGAGAACGCCGGCGGCGAAGCCGAGCACGACGGCGAGCAGGACGGCGGTCACACGAGGAGGCGGATCGCGACGGCCGTCAGGAGAACCGCGAACAGGAGCACGAGCCGGCCGGACGGCACGCGTTGCTGGAGCCACGTCCCGAGCAAGACGCCCGCGACGGCGGGAAGACCCACCGTCGCGGCGTCGCGCCAGTGGACCTCGCCGAGCGCGCTGAAGGCCGCGACGCCGAAGACCGCGGTGAGGCCGATGACCGCGAGCGACGTCCCGGTCGCGGCGCCCGGCTCCCACCCGACGAGCAGGACGAGAAGGGGAACGATGATGACGCCACCGCCTACGCCGAACAGCGCGCTGAAGAATCCGCCTGCGAGCCCGATCCCGACGAAGATCCAGATGGCCGGGAGCGCCCGCGGCACACGCCTATTCTAGGGCCGTGTCGGACGCGGACAGCCTGCTCGAGCCGCTTCGCGCGCGACCGGCCGACTCGGCCCTCTTCTTCGACGTCGACGGGACGCTCGCCCCGATCGTCGGCGATCCGGCCCAGGCCGCGGTGCCCGAGGGGACCCGGCACGAGCTCGAGCGCCTTGCAGACACCTACCGGCTCGTCGCGGCCGTGAGCGGACGCCCGGGCGACGAGGCACGCCGCATCGTGGACGTCGACTCAGTTGTCTATATAGGCAACCACGGCCTCGAGCTCGACCCCAGGGCGGCCGAGTTCGCTCCGGCGCTCGCCGAGCTTCGCGACAGCGTCGCCCGGCCCGCCGAGGACAAAGGCCTGTCCCTCACCTTCCATTTCCGGAACGCGGACGACGAGGCAGCGGCAGTCGCGGAGCTCGAGCGTGTCGCGGCGCAGGCCCGCGAGCGGGGTCTGGACGCCCGCTGGGGCCGGAAGGTGCTCGAGGTCCGGCCCCCGGTCGAGGCGGACAAGGGAACCGCCGTTCGCGCGCTGATCGCAGAGGGCTCCGTTCGGCGGGCGCTCTACGCCGGCGACGACACGACCGACCTCGACGCATTCGAAGCGCTCGCCGCAACGGGTCTCGAGGCAGCCGTCCGCGTCGCCGTCGGCTCCGACGAGGCCCCGCCAGAGCTGATCGACGCAGCCGACCTCCTCGTCAGCGGGCCCGAGGCGCTCGCCGAGCTCCTCCGTCGGCTCTGATCCAGCCCCTCTACAGCTTCCGTACGCGGACGGCGGTCCCGTAGGCGCAGATCTCGGTCCACGTGTCGCCCATCTCCGAGGTGTCGAAGCGCATCGCGACGATCGCGTTCGCGCCCTTCGCCTCGGCTTCGTCGACCATCCTCTGGATCACCTGCTCGCGGCTGTCGACGAGCGACTTCGTCATTCCCTTGAGCTCGCCCCCGATGATCGACTTCAGCCCGGCGCCGAGCTGAGAGGCGACGTTGCGCGAGCGGACGGTGAGTCCGAAGACCTCGCCGTAGACCTCGACGATCTCGTGCCCCGGAAGCTCGTTCGTGGTCGCGATCAGCATGTGCCGACCCTAACTCAGCGGAGGAGGAAACCGGTGCCGAGCGGATCGGACGGGTCGAGCACGAACTCGTGCCTCCCGGTGAGATGAGCGCTTCCGGCCACCTCGGTGATCACCGCCGCGAACGGCCCGACGACGGCGTCGCCGACGACGCGGGCCTCGAAGGCGGTTCCGACGATGCTCTCGTGGACGAGCGTCCGGCCGCGAGGGAGTGCGCCGGCCCGGTCGAGGAGCGCAAGGCGCGCAGACGTACCGCTGCCGCACGGAGAACGGTCGACCTCGCCGTCGGCGAAGACGGTGACGTTGCGCTGGTGCGCCGGCTCGAGCTCCTCCCAGAAGATCACGCCGTAGACGTCGCGGAGCTCCGGCTCGAGCGGGTGGACGAACTCGTGCTCGGCCTCGAGCTCGCGCTTGACGCGCCGGCCGAGCTCGATGAGCTCCGGAAGGTACCGAGGCTCGACGGAAAGGGGCGTCTGGACGGAGGCGTAGAAGGCGCCGCCGAAGGCGACGTCCGCCGTCAGACCCGCTGCGCGGAGGCCCTCCGCGACGACGAACGACGGAACGTTCGTGAACGCAACGCGCTCGACGCGTCCGCCCCGAACCGTCGCGACCGTCTCGAGCCGCCCGGACGGGACGTCGACGACCACCCTCGTCTCCGGCTCGGAGAACGGAATCCGCCCGCTCTCGAGTGCCCACGTCACGAGCGCGATCGTCCCGTGCCCGCACGCGGTCGAGTAGCCGGCGTTGTGGAAGAAGACGACGCCGAGGTCGGCGCCGCCGTCGTTCGGCTCGGTCACGAAGCAGCCGTACATGTCGGCGTGGCCGCGCGGTTCGAACACGAGGAGCTTCCGCACGTCGTCGAGCTGGGCGGCCGCGTGACGGCGCTTCTCGAGGATCGTTCGGCCCTCGAGCGGCGGAACGCCGTCGACGACGATCCGGAACGGCTCTCCGGCGGTGTGGTAGTCGACCGTTCGAACGGTCACCCTGCCTCGCGGCGCAGCGCGTCCCAGCCCCGGCGAACGTCTTCCTCGGTCGTCCTGACGTTTCCCACGGCGAGCCGCAGGACGTACCTGCCCCCGAGCTGCGTGTGCGAGAGGAAGACCTCGCCCGTCGCGTTCACGCGCTCGAGCAGGCGCTCGTTCTCCTCGTCCGAGCCCTCGCGGCGGAAGCAGACGACGGAAAACGGATGCGGGGCGACGACCTCCCACCCAGGCTCAGCCTCGAGCCAGGAGGCGAAGAGATGGGCGAGCCGCACGTGTTCGCGGATCAGCGTCTGGAGCCCCGAGCGCCCGTAGCAGCGCAGCACCGCCCAGACCTTGAGCGCGCGGAAGCGCCGGCCCAACGCTGTCCCGTAGTCCATCAGGTTGGTCACCTCGTCCTCGCTCGTGCGCAGGTATTCGGGAACGAGGCTGAAGGCGGCCCGCACGGCATCCGGCCGGCGTGTGTAGAGGCACGAGCAGTCCATCGGCGTGAAAAGCCACTTGTGCGGGTTGACGACGAGGGAGTCGGCGTGCTCGACGCCCGCGAGCGCCCAGCGGAGCTCCTCGCAGACCGCAGCCGAGCCGGCGTACGCCGCGTCGACGTGGAGCCAGGCTCCAGAGCCGTCGACGACCTCGGCGACGGCCGGAACAGGATCGACGGCCGTGGAGGACGTCGTGCCGACGGTGGCGACGACCGCCGCGACGCGCCGGTCGCCCATCGCGTCGGCCAGCGCCTCGGGCCGCAGCCGGAAGTCGGAATCCACGGCCACCTTGATCGTCTCGAGCCCGAGCAGACGGCCTGCTTTCTCGACCGACGAATGCGCCTGCTCGGAGCAGAGGATCGCGCCCCCCGGCACCTGTGCGCGCGCGGCCGCGAGCGCGACGAGCGTGGACGTCGAGGCCGTGTCCTCGATGTGGCCGTGCCAGCCCGTCGGGAGCCCGAGCAGCTGGGCGAGCCAGTCGAGCGCGAGCTCCTCGAGCTCGGTCGCGGCCGGCGAGGTGCGCCAGAGCATCGCGTTGACGTTCAAGGCCGCCGTGAGGAACTCGGCGAGGATCCCCGGCTCCGAGCCGGAGGTCGCGAAGTAGGCGAAGAACCGCGGGTGGTTCCAGTGCGTGATCCCGGGCAGCAAGACGCGGTCGAGGTCGTCAAGCACCGCGGAGAAGGGCTCCGGCTCGTCGGGCGGGCCCGCGGGCAGCGTCCGGCGCACGTCGCCGGGCTCGACCTGCGCCAGCACGGGAAGCTCGCGTGCGCCCTCGAGATAGGCCGCGACCCACTCGGCTGCGGCTGCGGCGTCGTCTCGAAAGGTCACGACTTGAGCATGCGCCGAACGTCGCGCCATGGGCGCGTGTTGACGACGTTCTCCGGCGCCACCCATCCGCGCCGCGCCTGACCCACCCCGAGCTCGAGCGAGTCGAGCTCCCACGTGCGGTGCGCGTCCGTCGAGATGACGATCTTGACGCCGGCCTCGACGGCTGCACGTACGTGGGTGTCGTCGAGGTCGAGCCGGTCGGCCTGGGAGTTGACCTCGAGGAACGTTCCGGTCCCGGCGGCGCGCTCGCAGACCCGCTCGAAGTCGAGCTCGTACGGAGCGCGCTTGTTCAGCTTCCGGCCGGTCGGGTGCCCGATGCAGTCGACGTGGGGGTTCTCCATCGCGCAGAGAAGACGCTGCGTGAGCCGCTCGGCCGGCTGGTCGAAGCCCGCGTGCACGGACGCCATGACCCAGTCTCGGGCCGCGAGCGCGTCGTCTTCGAGATCCAGGCTTCCGTCCGCCCTGATGTCGACCTCGACGCCGGAGAGGACCCGGATCCCGTCGACGCGCTCGTTCAGCGCCGCGATGTCGGCCGCCTGACGTTCGAGGCGGCCGTCCTTGAGCCGTTTGGCGTGGTCGCAGATCGCGATGTACGCATGCCCCCGCGACCGGGCCGCGGCGACCATCTCCTCGAGCGAATGGCGGCCGTCCGACCAGGTCGTGTGCATGTGGAGGTCGCCCCGAAGGTCGCCGCGCTCGACGAGACGCGGGAGGGCGCCCTCACGCGCAGCGGAAAGCTCCCCCCGGTTCTCGCGCAGCTCGGGCGGGATCCACGCGTAGCCCAGGAGCTCGTACACCTCCTCCTCGCTCGTCATGCGGACGACCTCACCGGTCTCGGTGCGTTCGATCCCGTACTCGGAGACCGAAAACCCTCGCCGGACGGCGTCCTCGCGCAGGGCCACGTTGTGCGCCTTGGAGCCGGTGAAGTGCTGGAGCAGGTTGCCGAAGCTCTCCGGCGGGACGACGCGGAGGTCGAAGGCGAGCGCGTCCTGCGTGAGGACGGTCGCCTTCGTATCGCCGCGCGCGAGCACCTCGGCGACCCACGAGAGCGACGTGAACGCGTCGAGCACGGCGGGGGGATCGTGCGCCGTCGCGATCACGTCGAGATCGCGCACGGTCTCCACGCGGCGCCGCACGCTTCCCGCCTCGGAGACACGATCGGCCGCAGGGTGGGCGCGAAGTGTCTCCACGGTCTCCCCCACCAGCGGCAGAACGCGCCCGAGCAGGACACGGCCCGTCGCCGCCCCGTCCCGAGCCGGCGCGGTCAGGGCCTTCAGGACCTTCTCCTCGGTCTTGGGCCCCAGCCCCGCGATGCCCCGCAGGCGCTGGGCTTCGGCGGCCGCACCGAGCTCCTCCAGCGAGGTGACGCCGAGCTCCTGCCACAGCCGCCTGGCCGTCTTCGGCCCGAGCCCGGGCACGTGCATCACCTCGACGAGCCCGGGCGGGATCTTGTCGCGCAGCTTGGCGAGCGCGGTCATGTCGCCGGTCTCGACGAACTCCACGATCTTCCCCTCGATCGTGGCGCCGATTCCGGACAGGCTCGTCGCGCGGTGCTCGAGCGCGAGGCCCGCGACCGGAGCGGCGGATTCGCGGATCCGCGTGGCCGCCCGACGGTAGGCCTGGAGGCGGAACGCGTCCGCGCCGTCGAGCTCGAGCATGTCGGCGAGCAGGTCGAACCGCTCGGCGAGATCCGCGTTGCGCGGCAGCTGCTTCGCCACGCGGCGATCATACGTAGGTGGCGGTCTGGGTCTGCCTGCCGACGTACAACGAGCGCGACACCCTCGAGCCGGTCGTCCGCGCGCTCGAGCCGGTCTTCGCCGAGCTCGACTCCGGCTCGCGGCTCCTCGTCGTCGACGACGCCTCCCCCGACGGCACCGGCGACCTCGCCGATCGGCTCGCCGCGGAGCTCGAGTTCGTGCACGTGCTCCACCGGGAGCGCAAGGGAGGGCTCGGGCCCGCATATCTCGCAGCCTTCACGGAGGCGCTCGCGGGCGGCGCCGACCTCGTGGTCGAGATGGACGCCGACTCCTCCCACGATCCGCGCGACCTGCCGGCCCTCCTCGAGGCGACGGCACGCGCCGACGTCGCGATCGGATCGCGCTACGTCACCGGAGGCGGCGTGAGGAACTGGGGCCTCGTGCGGCGCGGGATCTCACGCGCCGGCTCGCTCTACGCTCGGAGCATTCTCGGGCTTCCCGTCCGCGACCTGACGTCCGGCTTCAAATGCTTCCGGCGCACGGTGCTCGAGACGATCGGCCTGGACGAGATCTCGTCGGTCGGCTACGCCTTTCAGATCGAGACCGTCTACCGCGCCGCCCGCGCCGGCTTTCGCATCGTCGAGGTGCCGATCGTCTTCGTCGACCGCACACAGGGAGGATCGAAGATGACGCCGCGCATCGTCCTCGAGGCCGTCGTGCGCGTCCCGGCGCTCAGGATCGAAGGTCTACGACGGCGGCTATAGTGGCCGCGTGGCAGAGCTCCCCGACATCGACGACGCGACCTTCGAGCAGGAAGTTCTCGAGGCCGACAAGCCGGTCGTGGTCGACTTCTGGGCGCCCTGGTGCGGCCCCTGCCGCGTGATCGGCCCGATCCTCGACGAGATGGCCGCGGAGCACGGAGACCGCGTCAGGTTCGTCAAGCTGAACGTGGACGACAACCCGCAGGTCTCGTCGCGCTACAACGTGCTCTCGATTCCGATGGTCGTCCTGTTCGAGAACGGCGAGCCGCAGGAGACGGTCGTCGGCGCGCGGCCGCGCAGCCACTACGAGCAGGCCTGGGCTCGCTGGCTGAACGGCTCGGCCGCCTAGCTGGCCCCGCGCTAGCCGTCGACCAGCAGGCTCTGGATCGGCCCGAGCAGCCTGCGCGACCTCCGCGAGACGTGCGGGAGCCGCACGAGCCGGTGCGTGAGCGGGTGGTCGTACGCGAGCCGGTCTTTCTGCTCGCGGGCGATCGGCTGCCAGCGGCCGTCGATCACCTCGACCGGATCGCCGGAGACCTCGTTGCGGTCGAGCTCGAGGTGCTCCGACCAGAGGCGCTCGCGTGTGTCCCGCGCGAGCTCGGAGTCGCAGATCACGACGTTTAGCTCGGAGTCGTTGAAGAGCGAGTGCTCGTTCAGGTTCGCCGACCCGAGCGTGAGCCAACGGTCGTCGACGATCCCGATCTTCGCGTGGATGTACACGGGCAGCCGCTCGCCGCCGGCCCGCGCGTAGAGCGTGCACGCAAGCAGGCGCTCGTCGTCCGGATCGCACGCCGCGAGCTCGCCGAGCTGTCCCTTCGTGTCGTCCTCGCCGTTGTTCGGCTTCGCCGGCAGGAGCACGACGAGGCGGAAGTCGGGCGACGGCGGCTGGTCGAGCTTCTCGGCGAGGAGAGCGACGATCTCCGGCGACCAGAGGAACTGGTTCTCGAGGTAGACGAAGCGCTCCGCCGACCGAAGGGCGCGCGTATACGCCTCGAGGATCCGGAAGTCGCCCTTCGGTAGCCCGTCGTAGACGCGTTCCGGGACCGTGCGGACGATCTGGAGCTCCGTCTCGCCCGCCGGCTCCGGCGCCTTCGTCGGACCGACATCCTCGCCCGTCACCTCGCGCCACCGCAGCCGGAAGTGCTCGGCGACGTCTTGCACGGCCGGACCGCGGATCCGAGCTGCCGCGTCGTGCCAGCCGATCCCGGCGCGGAGCTCGTGGCGCGGCGTGTCGAAGCGGTCGCCCTCGACGTGGGTCAGGTCGATTCCGCCGACGAAAGCGAGCTCGTCGTCGACCACGACGATCTTCTCGTGGTGGCAGTGCATCGGCCGCTCGCGGTCGTCGAGGGCGCAGGCGACGCCCGCGTGCTGGAGAAATGCCCGCCGCATCGTCCTGACGTCCGCGCGCGAAGGCTTGAAGAGCGGGAGCGGCGGACCCGCCCAGGCGAGCACACGCACCTCGACGCCCCGACTCGCCAGCTCACCGAGGAGGTCGCCGAGGGCCGTGCGTCGATCGTCCCGTCGCAGCGCGAACCCAGGCGAGAAGTGCCAGCCCGCGAGGTGGACGCGCGAGCGGGCGCTCTCGAGCGCGTCTGCGAGAGCGCTCAGCGCCTCATCCCCGTCGAGCAGGATCGAGACCTCGTTTCCGCTTCGCGGCGGCGGATCGCCGTCACACCAGAGCCCCGCGCCGGGATCGAGGGCGTGCTCCCACCCGATCCGGCGTAGCCGGCGCCGATGGTGGGCGCGCACCGCGTACTCGATGCCGTCGCCGATCGCGTCGTCGACGGTCTTGAGCGCCTGCTCGATCACGGGCCGAAGTGTTCCCACCCGCGCGCGTCGACTATCTCGCCGCCGCGGCGAAGCTCGACGCCCCCTCCCGGCTCGCAGCGCCCGACGACCGGAAAGTCGAGCGCCCTTGCATCCGCTTCGCTCACGGCCGCGAGGAGCTCGTAATCCTCGCCGAGCGTCCAGAAGGGCAGGTCGGCGACGTCCTCGATCCCCTCGGCGAGCGGGAGCCGCTCGACGTCGACCACGAGCTTGCAGCCCGACCGCTCGGCGACGTGAGCCGCGTCCGTGGCGATGCCGTCCGACAGATCGATCAGCGCGTGGGCGACCGCCGCGAGCCGCTGCGCCTCGGCGAGGCGGATCGGCGGCCTTCGATGACGCTCCACGAGGCCGTCGAAGCCGGCGAGTCCGTGCTGCAGCGCGTACAGGCCCGCGGCCGAGCCCCCGACGTCGCCTGTGACGACGAGCACGTCGCCGGGGGACGCTCCTCCGCGGCCCGGAACCCTCGGCGAGCGTCCGACCGCGGTCACGCCGACGCTGAGCGTGGGCCCGGCGCTCGTGTCGCCTCCGACGACCGGCACGCCGGCCTCGGCGAGGCCTTCGTAGAGCTCGAGGACGGCGCTCGCCTCCGTCTCGTCCGGCGCCACGAGCGTGACGAGGAGGCCGCCGGGCGTCGCGCCCATCGCGGCGAGATCGCTCACGTTGACCGCGGCGGCCTTGTAGCCGAGGTCGCGCCAGGACGTCCACTCCAACCGGAAGTGAATTCCCTCGACGAGCACGTCCTGCGTGACGACGAAACCGTCGCCGAAGACGGCAGCGTCGTCGCCTATCCCCCGGGCGAGCTGCCGCCGCTCGAGCTCCCGCAGGAGCGAGAGCTCACCCAGCTCGGACAGATGCAAGGTCGAGCACGTCGACGGGACCGGATCCCGAGCCGAGCCGGTACCCGCTGCGCACGGCTTCCCCGGCCACGTCGGCCGCGGCCCGTGCCGCGTCCTCGAGCGCTTCGCCGCGAGCGAGCAGGGCACAGAGCGCAGCCGAATGCGTGCAGCCGGCTCCGTGCGTCGTCTCCTCGCCGTAACGCTGCACGGGAATCGAGACGTGCCGCTCGCCGTCGAAGAGCCAGTCGACCGCGTCGCGGCCGTGGCCGCCCGTGACGATCACCGCGGCGGCTCCGAGCTCGTGGACTGCTTCGGCGAGCGAGCGCCGGTCGGCGTCCTCCGAGTAGTCGATTCCGGCGAGCACGCAGGCCTCGTGGAGATTCGGCGTGACGACCGTGGCGAGGGGAAAGAGGCGCACGACGAGCACGTGGACGGCGTCGTCTCGGAGAAGCTGCGCGCCGGAGGCGGCGACCATGACCGGATCGACGACGAGCGGCACTCGCTCCTCCGCGAGACGATCCGCGACCGCGTCGATGATGTCTGCGCTGAAGAGCATTCCCGTCTTCGCCGCGTCGACCCCGATGTCCGAGAAGACGGCGTCGAACTGCGCCCGGATGAAGTCGGGCGGGATCTCCTGCACACCCGTGACGGCGACGGTGTTCTGCGCGGTCAAAGCGACGAGGACGGTCGAGCCGTGGCAGCCCAGACGGGCGAACGCCTTGAGGTCGGCCTGGATCCCGGCGCCGCCTCCCGAGTCCGAGGTCGCGACGGTGAGACAGCGCGGAACCACGGCGCCGAGCCTACCGGCATCCTGTCGGCATGTCGGTCGCCACGACGTCCTGGGCCGAGCTGCTCGACGGGGAAGAGGTCGCCTACAGGACCGAGATTCCACCCCGGGACGCAGAACGTGAACCGCTCCCGGAGGGTCTCCACCCCGACGTCGAGCGGTCGCTGCGAGCCCGTAAGCTCGACGCCCTCTACCGGCATCAGGCCGCCTCCTTCGCGGCTGCGGAGCGCGGGGAGAACGTCGTCGTGGCGACCGGTACGGCGAGCGGGAAGACGCTCGCGTTCAACCTTCCGGTCCTGAACGCGATCGCGGCCGAGCCGAAGACGCGCGCGCTCTACCTCTACCCGACGAAGGCGCTGTCCCAGGACCAGGCCCGTGGGCTCGCCGGCTTCCGACTCGGTCAGCTTCGAGCCGCGATCTACGACGGCGACACCGAGCCGGAGCGACGCTCGCAGATCCGGAAATGGGCGAACGTCGTCCTGACCAACCCCGACATGCTGAACGTCGGAGTCCTGCCGCAGCACGACAGGTGGGGCGACGTCCTCCAGAACCTGCGCTACGTCGTGGTCGACGAGGCGCACGTCTACCGCGGCGTCTTCGGCTCCCACGTGGCGAACGTCCTTCGGCGCCTGAGACGGGCCGCCGCGATCTACGGCGCGACGCCGCAGTTCCTGCTCGCCTCGGCGACGATCGCCAACCCGGGCCAGCTCGCCCTGTCCCTGACGGGCCTCGAAGCGCGAGTGATCGCCGACGACGCGGCGCCGCGTGCCGAGCGGACGGTCGTCTTTTGGAACCCCCCGCTCCTCGACGAGGAGCTCGGTCTCCGTGCCAGCCCGCTCGGCGAGGCTTCCAGGCTCCTCGCCGCGCTCGTCTCGCGAGGCCTACGCACGATCTGCTTCACCAAGAGCCGGAAGGCGGCCGAGCTCGTGCACCGGTTCGCGAGCGAGCGCCTCGGGCCGGAGCTCGCCGGCCGCCTATCCCCGTACCGGGCCGGATACACGCCCGCGCAGCGGCGCGAGATCGAGCAGCGCCTGGTCGGCGGAGACCTGCTCGGGGTGACCGCCACAGAGGCGCTCGAGCTCGGGATCGACGTCGGACTCCTCGACTGCGCGCTCTCGGTCGGCTTCCCCGGCACGGTCGCAAGCCTGCGGCAGCAGTGGGGACGAGCCGGGCGCCGGAGCCACGGGCTCGCCGTCCTCGTCGCGAGCGAGGACGCGCTCGACCAGTTCTTCATGCGCGAGCCCGAGGCGCTCATGGGCAGACGTGTCGAGGCCGCGATCCTCGACGGGACGAATCCGCGCGTCCTCGACGGCCACGTTCGCGCCGCGGCGTTCGAGGCGCCGCTCGACGACTCCGACCGGGCGATCCTCGGCGACGCGGCACTCGAGCGCGCCGTCGCGCTCGCGAGCACCGGCGAGCTGAGACGAACCCGGGCCGGCTTCGTTTGGGCCGGGCGCGACTACCCGGCGGCGCGCGTGCAGCTGCGGTCGGCGAGCGGGGACTCGGTCGCCGTCGTCGAGACGGCCACGGGAACGGTGCTCGGCCTCGTCGAGCTCGAACGGGCGTACGGAACCCTCCACGAGGGGGCGATCTACCTCCATCTCGGCGAGTCGTATCGCGTCGTCGCGCTCGACGTCGCGACCCGGACCGGGTTCGTGGAGCCGTTCGCAGGCGACTACTACACGCAGGCGAAGACGGAGTCGACGACCGCGATCGAGGCCGTCGAGTGCTCGGAACGCAAGCTCGGCCTGGACGTCTTCTTCGGCGGGGTCAGCGTCACCGAGCAGGTCGTCGCCTACCAGAAGCGCTCGATCCGAGATCAGGAACCGCTCGAGATCTGTCCCCTCGATCTCCCGACCACGACGTTCGAGACGGAGGCGGTCTGGTTCCTTCCGGAGCCCGCGATGCTCGAGGGGCTCGGGTCCGAGCCTCGTCTTCTCGGCTCGCTGCACGCGGCCGAGCATGCGCTCATCGCACTCCTTCCGCTGTGGGCGATGTGCGACCGCTGGGACATCGGAGGCCTGTCCACGAACCTGCACTTCCAGACCGGCCGACCGACGATCTTCGTCTACGACGGCCACCCGGGCGGCGTAGGAATCACGAAGCGCGGCTACGACGAGTTCGCGGGCTGGACCGCCGACACCGCGAAGCTCCTGGCCGGCTGTCCATGCGAGCGCGGGTGTCCGTCGTGCGTCCAGTCGCCGAAGTGCGGAAACCTCAACGAGCCGCTCGACAAGGCCGGCGCGCTGACCCTCTTACGGCGAATGCTCGCCGGCGAGACGAAGGGCTAGCTCGACCGCCTCGGCCGGGCTCCGGGCGCGCTCGAGGCCGTCGCCGTCGAGCTTCCAGCCGGGATCGAGGATGACGACCGGCCGGCCCAGGGTGCGGGCGAACGCGATCTCGGCGAGGGTGCCCCAGCTTCCGCCGACCGCGATCACCGCCTCGCCCGACGCGACGACCGCCAGGTTTCGGGCGTGTCCGATTCCGGTCGCGATCGCATAGTCGACCCACTCGCTCGCCTCACCGGACCGCTCGCCGGGGAGAATGCCGATCGTCGTCCCGCCGGCCGCGTTGGCACCGCGTGCGGCGGCAGCCATGACCTCGCCGAGGCCACCGCAGACGACCGTGCAGCCGCGCTCGGCGAGCAGGCGGCCGACCGCTTCGGCTCGCCCTTCGTGCTCGCGCCCGCTTCCGATCACGGCGATCTGCCGCGCCCGCACGCCCTGAATCTAGACCTCGACGGCGAAGGGTGGAGGGGCCGGCTGTCCGGCCCCTCCCGCACCGGCGACCCCGTCCCGTCGGCCACGGCTGGAGCGGCCTCCTCGGCAGAGGACTGAGTTGGGCTGGGCTGCCCTGGAGCCTCCGGTTTCGTCCAAGCTACGGTCGGGAGGCCGGATCGGATTTGTCGGAGCGCGCCGCACTCAACGGAACGCTGATTCTCGGCGGCGGCTTCGCCGGCTCGTACGTCGCACGCCTGCTCGGGCGCGCCGGGGCGACCGTGGTCAGCCCCGAGAACTTCATGCTCTACACCCCGATGCTGCCGGAGGCGGCGTCCGGGACGCTGGAGCCGCGCCACGTCGTCGTCCCCCTGCGCGTCATGTGCCGACACGCCGAGCTCCTGCTCGGCCGGGCGACCGCACTCGACGAGGCATGTCGCACCGTCTCCGTGACGAGCGAGAGCGGCGACTTCGACGTCCGCTACGAGCGGCTCGTGATCGCGCTCGGGTCGATCGCCCGGACGCTGCCGATTCCGGGGCTCGCCGAGCACGGGCTCGGGTTCAAGAACCTCGCGGACGCGATCACCCTGCGCAATCACGTTCTGCGCCGGCTCGAGGCGGCCGTCGCGTCCGACTCCGGCGCGGCCGCACGGGCGCAGCTCTCGTTCGTCTTCGTCGGCGCCGGCTACGCGGGCGTGGAAGCGCTGGCGGAGCTCTCCGACCTCGTTCGGGACGCGCTGCGCTACTACCCCCGCCTGCGCGGGATCACGCAGCGCTGGATCCTCGTCGACGCCGCCCCGAAGATCCTGCCGGAGATCCCGATGCGCCTCGGCGACTACGCGGCACGCGAGCTCGCACGGCGCGGCGTGGACATCCGCGTCTCGACGACGCTCGAGTCCGTCGAGGCAGACGCCGCCACGCTCTCGGACGGGGAGCGGATCCCGACGAAGACCCTCGTATGGACAGCCGGCGTCCGAGCGAACCCGTTCCTCCGCGAGCTGGGTCTTCCGCTCGACGACCGCGGGCACGTCGTCGTCGACTCGACGCTTCGGGTCGAGGGGCGCGACGACGTCTGGGCGCTCGGCGACTGCGCCCGTGTGCCGAACGAGGCGACGCCCGACCGGCCCGACCCCCCGACCAGCCAGCACGCCCTCCGGCAAGCCCGCCGGCTCGCGAAGAACCTGCAGGGAGACATACGCCCGTACCGCTATCGCATGCTCGGCCAGGTCGCGACGCTCGGGCGCCACCGGGGGCTTGCTGACGTGCTCGGCCTGCGGCTGCGCGGCTTCCCGGGCTGGTTCGTCACCCGGACGTACCACCTCTACCAGCTGCCCCTCCTCACGCGGAAGCTACGCGTGGTCACCGACTGGACCGTGGCGCTCTTCTTCCGCCGCGACATCGCCGAGCTCGGCCTTCTCTCCGAGCGGCCGCACCTCGGGGATGACTAGCCGCGCTCGGGCCGACCGGGGACGAAGACGGCTTCGAGGCCGAGAGCTCTGAACCACTCGGCCATGGCGAGCTGAGGAGGGATCTCCGTCCCGTAGTGCGTGCCGTCGATCACGGCGACGCCCTCCTCGTCGGCGAGCTCGAGGAATGCCCGCACGCCGTCCTGTACGAAACCGATTCGGCACCGCGTCGCCGCGTTCCCGGTCACGAACGTCTCGCACCCGCGCTCGAGCGACTCTTCGAGCAACCGGCGGTCGGCTCCCCCACCGCCTGCGACAGCAACCCGCCCCGCTCGGTCTCGAGGGCTTCTGACGATCTCGACCGGGATGCCCTCGCCGAGGAAGGACGCGAGCCGATCGCGCAGGCCCTCGACGGTCTCGCCGCTCGGTCCGATGACCGCAGCTCCGCCGGGGATCCCGTCGGCGATCGGGAAGTACTCGTCGAGTTCCTCGATTCCCAGACCGCGCGCGCAGAGGCGAGACGGCGACACGTCCGGGTGGTGATCGAGCGGGGCGTGAGCATGGTAGAAGGAGATCTCACGCTCCCGGAGCGTCTCGAAGGTCGAGCGCGGCAGCGGCTCGAAGCCGACGACGTCGTCCTCGAGAGCAACGGGATGCTCCGAGAAGAGGAACGTCCGGGGCTCGAGGCCGTCGACGATCTCCGCGCTCGGGAACACGCACGTCGCGACGCGTTCGACGGCCTCGCCGCCGCGCACCATCAGCCCGTTCCAGCGCCCGACCCACGTGGGTTCCGCGTACTCCCGCCAGTACGGGCCTCCGACGAAGTCGTACGTCTCGCCCCACGAAGCGTCGTTCGAGACGTCCGCGATCCAGAAGTACTCGTCGAGCTTCGCGACCAGCTCGTCGCGCGTCACGCGAGGCGTGCGAGCGCCCGCTCGAGGCGCTGGCGTCCCTTCAGGACGCCTTCGTAGAGGTCGCCGTGGCGGGCGATCCGGTCGAGGACGACCTCGGTGGTGAAGTCGCGCGGGTCGAGCTCCTCGGTCACCTCGTCCCAGCGCAGGGGCGTCGACACGGGCGCACCGGGCTTCGGGCGGACGGAGTAGACCGATGCGATCGTCTTGCCCTCGCCGTTCTGGTTCGCGTCCACGAGCACGCCGCGACGCTTCGCCTTCGACCACTCGGTCGTGACGAGACCACGGTGAGAGCGGGCGAGCGCGCCGGCCACGATCTCGGCGAACTCGCGCGTGTCGCCGTACGTGTAGCGCCGCTCCACCGGCACGAGCACGTGCATCCCGTTCGAGCCGCTCGTCTTGGGGAAGCTCTCGAGCCCGAGCAGATCGAGGATCTCCTTCACGAGGAGCGCGACCTGCACGGTCTCCCGAAAGCCGGCTCCCTGGGCGGGATCGAGGTCGAAGAGGACGAAATCCGGGCGGTCGGGCTTGTCGACCCGCGAGTACCACGTGTTCAGGTCGATGCAGCCCATGTTGACCATCCAGAGGAGCGCGAGCTCGTCGTTGACGAGCGGCGCCCGAATCGTCCGCGTGCGACGCGGGCGCTCGCGGGTCGTCGCCTCGACGGGCACGGTCTTGATCCAGTCGGGCATGTGGTCCGGCGCGTCCTTCTGGAAGAAGAAGTCGCCGGACGCGCCCTCTGGGTAGCGCTTCAGCGTGAACGGTCTGTCTCGCAGATGCGGGACGACGACGGGCGCGACCTCGCGGTAGTACGCGAGCAGGTCGCCCTTCGTGATCCCCTCCTCGGACCAGAAGACCTTGTCGAGGTTCGAGAGGCGGAGGACGTTCTTCCCGCGCCCGAGCTCGGTCTCGAGCGGCCGCTCGCGCCGAACCTCCTCTGCCGGCTTGTCCTCGCGCAGGGCCACGTAGACAGGCGCGCGGACGTGGTCGTCGTGCGTCCACTCGGCGAACTCCACCTCCGCGACGAGCTTCGGCGTGAGCCACGCGACGTCGCCGCGGCGAACGCGCGGCATCCTCGGCGGAACCGCGAACGGAGACGTGGCGCGCTCGAGCGGCCGCATCTTCCGGAGGAGCCGGTCGATCTCCTTCTCGTCGAACCCGGTGCCGCAGTTCCCGACCCAGACGAGGTCCTCACCCCGGCGGACGGCGAGCACGAGCGACCCGAACGCCCGCTCGCGACGGCCCTTGCCCTTCGTGTAGCCGGCGACGATGAACTCCTGCCGCTCCCTCGTCTTCACCTTCAGCCAGTCGCGCGTCCGCCGGCCGGGGAGATAGCGGGAGTCCGACCGCTTGGCCACGACGCCCTCGAGGCCTCGCTCCTTCGCGGCCTCGTAGAGAGCCTCGCCGTCGTCGAAGGCCTCGGAGAGATGGACGACCGCGTTGCGGCGGTCGAGCAGCTCGACCAGGCGCTTGCGGCGCGTCGCGAATGGAACATCGAGCACCGGCTCCCCGTCGATCTCGAGGACGTCGAAGACGTAGTACACGAGCGGCGCATTGCCCTGCTGCATGGCCGAGAAGCTCGTCCGGCCGCTCTCGTCGAGGGCGCAGACCTCGCCGTCGAGGACGCAGTGGGGCGTGCGCGTCGCCTTCACGACCTCCTTCGCCACGCTCGAGAAGCGCTCGGTCAAGTCGTTGCCGCGCCGGCTCGTCAGCGTCGCCTCGCCACCGCGAATGGACGTGATCGCCCGGTAGCCGTCCCATTTCACCTCGAAGAGCCAGCCCGGCCCGGTCGGGAGCTCCGTCGCGAGCGTCGCGAGCATCGGCGCGTAGGCGACGGGCGCCGCCCGTTCCTCCGCGCGGTCGTCGCGCTTCTTGATCAGGAGCCAGTTCTTGGGGTCCCCGTCGAGCTTGGCCGGAACGAGCGTCCAGAGGCCACGCAGGCGGCTCCCTTCGAGCCGGACCGTGAGCCCGCCGTCGCGCTTCTCCTCGACGAGCTCGTACGTTCCGTCGTCCCAGATCTCGACCGTCCCGGCTCCGTAGTTCCCGGCCGGGATCTCACCCGCGAAGGTCGCGTACTCGAGCGGGTGGTCTTCCACGTGCACGGCGAGGTGCCGCTCGCCGGGCTCGAGCGGAACGCCCTTCGGGACGGCCCAGCTGGCGAGCGCCCCCTCTCGTTCCAGCCGGAAGTCGTAGTGGAGCCGCCGCGCGTCGTGCCGCTGGACGACGAAGATCGGACGCGGCGTCTGCTTCCCGCGGCCGGCGAACGGCTCCGGCGTGTGGCGCCGGTCCCGCTTGCGCTCGTACTCCGAGAGCTTCGCCATCACGCGCCGTTTAGCCGCATCGGAGCAAGGGTAATCGCGGTCTCGAGATCGCCGACCGGGGGGTTGGTGCGCTCGGGGCCGACGTCTTCATGACCCGGCCCCGAGCCGTTTTCGCAGCAGACACAGAGCTTTCACAACCTGCCGAAGCATCCGGGGAAAAGCCTGTGGACGTTGTGGACGGCGGCGTAACGCTTCTAGGCGAGAAAGACGCCCATCTGGCGGAACTTGCGGCGGCGCTCGAGCCGACGAGCCTCGGAATCGCCGTCCGCGGTCTCCTCGAGCACGGAACCCAAGGACTCCCCGAGCAGCCTCGCGGCCTCGTCGTGGTCGGCATGCGCACCGCCCGGAGGCTCGGGAACGATGCCGTCGATCACGCCCAGGTCGAGGCAGTGCCGAGCGTCCGGCTTGAACGCGGCAGCAGCCTTCTTCGCCTCGCTCGCGTCGCGCCAGAGGATGGCGGCGCACCCCTCCGGCGAGATGACGGAGTAGATCGCGTTCTCCTGCATGAGCACGCGGTCGGCGAGTGCGATCGCAACCGCTCCGCCGGACCCACCCTCGCCGACGACGCAGCTCACGGTCGGGACGCCTAGGCGGGCCATCGCGAGCTGGCAGCGGGCGATCCAGCCGCCCTGTCCGTGCTGCTCGGCCGCAACGCCGGGGTACGCGCCGGGTGTATCCACCAGGGTCAGTACGGGAAATCCATGCCGATCGGCGAGCTCCATGACGCGGATCGCCTTCTTGTAGCCCTCCGGAAAGGCCATGCCGAAGTTCCGCTTCGTCCGCTCGTGGATGTCGCGGCCCTTCTGGTGTCCGACGAGCGCGACCGTGCGGCCGCCGAACCGGCCGAGCCCGGCCACGATCGCCGCGTCGTCCGCGCGGCTGCGGTCGCCGTGGAGCTCGACGAAGTCCTCGAACAGCCGCTCCACGTAGTCGAGCGTGTAAGGGCGGTCCGGGTGGCGCGCGAGCTCGACGACGTGCCAGACCTCGTCGGCGCTCGGCTCGGCCTGGATCTGCTCGATGCGCCGTTCGAGGCGCGCCAGCTCCCCGTCGACGCCCACGCCGCGCAGGAGCGGAAGCGTCCGAAGCCGTGCGAGCCGGTCGCGCAGCCGCAGCTGCTCGGGGAGCTCGCGGGTGGTCTCCTCAGCGGCCATCGTCGAAGAGGCCGAGCAACCGGTGGACGTAAGGGCGAAGATCCGGTCGGGCGACGATCGCGTCGACGTGGCCGAAGCGGGCGTTCTGCTCGGACAGGCCGAAGTCGTCGGGCAGCTTCTCGCGCGTCGTCTGCTGCACGACGCGCGGGCCCGTGAACGAGACGAGGGCGCCGGGCTCGGCCACGACCACGTCCCCCAGGCTCGCGAAGCTCGCCAGGACGCCAGCCGTCGTGGGGTGGCTCAGGACCGAGATGAACGCGCAGCGGGACTCGCGCAGCGCGTCGACGGCACACACCGTCTTCGGCATTTGCATCAGCGACAGGATTCCCTCCTGCATCCGCGCACCGCCGGAGGCGGTCACGCTCACGAGCGGCGTCGCGGCCTCGGCCGCCCGCTCGCACGCCCGAGCGAAGCGCTCGCCGACCGCACTGCCCATCGAACCGCCCATGAAGGCGAAGTCCATCACCGCGAGCTCGCACGGACGCTCCATGATCGTGGCGGCGCCCGAGATCATCGCGTCGCCGAGACCGGTCGAGACCTCCGCCTCGGCCAGACGCTCCGTGTACGGCTTCAGGTCGAAGAACGCGAGCGGATCGGCCGAGTGGATCGAGCCGTCTGCCTCGACGAAGGAGCCCTCGTCCGCGAGCTGGGCGATGCGGTCGCGCGCTCGCACCGGGAAGTGGTGACCGCAGTGCGGACAGACGCGAAGGTTCGCGTCGAGCTCGTCGTCGCGGTAGTGGGAGCCGCAGCTGGGGCACGTGTTGGGGTGCGGCTTTCCACCGTCCGCCCCCGCATCTCCGCGGCGCTCGATCGACACGTCGATCCTGCTCGCCATCGACTGCCTATCTTCCTATATCCCGAGAGCTGCGGAGAACCGCGCGAGCCCGTCGCCGTTCGCCTGCCCTGCCGCAAGGCCGGTGAAGCCGGCGCCGGCGAGCGGCCTCCGCGCGACGGCGCGGGCCAGGAGCTCCGCGGTGCGATCGACCGTCAGGCCGTCGGGCTCGGGCATGAACATCGCGACGCCCTCGGCCGGATCGAGAACGTCGACGTCGAGCGCGACGTACACCGCATCGGCCTCGGCGAGGGCGGCCTCGAGCCGATCGGCATCCGTCGTGATCCCCGCGTCTGCGATGAACTCCTCCTCCGGCGGGTCGAGATTGCGCGCGCCGAGCAGGACCGTGTCCTCCGCACGGACGGTGCCGGAGTCCAGAACCGTACGGAGCGGCATACCCCAGGCGTTGCCACTCGGCGACGTCTCCGGCGTGTTGAGGTCGCCGTGCGCGTCGAGCCAGAGGACCGCGAGCCGGTCGTGCCGGGTCGCCAGCCCCTGAATCGCGCCGATGTGGGCGCAGCAGCAGCCGCCGAGGACGAGCGGCCGCTCGGGCAGCGCCGCTGCGACGGCGAGGTTCTGCTCGCAGAGCGAGTCCTCCTCGACGACGGCCGCCTCGGGAAACGGAAGCTTCGTCCCCGCGGCCGCGGCCATCGACTCCCCGCCCTGGCCCCAGGCCCGCGGGACTCGCACGAGACCGGCCCCGAACCGGCGGCCGCAGGCGTGGCATTCGTACTCGCTTCCGACCGCAACGGCCGTGAGCGTCCTGCAGTCGGGACAGCGCGCGCGGAGACGCGACATCAGCTCATGAAACGGTAGCTGGAACGAGCCGGTCGAGCACGTCCGCGAGCCCCGTGAGGTCGGAGAGGTCGGCGGCGCGCGGGAGGTCGCTCTCCTCGGCGAGCCGGTTGATCCAGACGGCCGGCACCGCCAGCTCGGCACACGGCGCGAGGTCGTGAAACGCGCTCGCCGCGACGTGCACGCAGCGCGTGCGCTCGGCGTCGTGCTGGTCAAAGAACGTCGTCCAGTGCCCGTGCGCCGGCTTGTAGGAGCCCGCTTCGGCCGCCGTCACGGTCGTGTCGACGGGGGCGCCGATCTGCGCGAGCGAGGCTTCGAGCAGATCCGGATCGGTGTTGGAGAGGATCGCGAGCCTCCACCCGCGGGCGCGGAGCTCGTCCAGCGACGAGGGCACCTCGGGAAACGCACGCCAACGGGGGAGCGAGTCCGCGAGAGCGGTGCGGTCGCGGGGATCGAGGCCGAGGCCCTCGTGCTCGGCGAGCAGCCTGAGCGACTCGGCGAGGACGTCGCGGTACGGAAGCCCGGGCTGAAGCTGTACGCGGGGCTCGATCTCGTGGTAGCGGGCGAGCAGCTCGTCCGAGTCGAGCTCGGGCCAGAGCTGCTCGAGCGTGTCCCGGATGCCGCCGTCCCAGTCGATCAGCGTGCCGTAGCAGTCGAACGTGGCCCACCGGTCCGACACGGCGCCCGGGTCGTCAGTCCTCGAACTGCTTGATCACGAGACAGGCGTTGTGCCCGCCGAACCCGAAGTTGTTCGAGAGCGCGACCCGCACCGGAGCCTCGCGGGCCTCGTTCGGGATGTAATCGAGATCGCACTCCGGATCCGGATCCTCGTAGTTGATCGTGGGGGGCAAGACGTCGTTCTGGACGGCGAGCACGCAGGTGATCGCCTCGACCGCGCCCGAGGCCCCGAGCGTGTGTCCCGTCGCTCCCTTCGTCGAGGACACCGGAGTCTTCCGCGCCGTCTCCTCCCCGAGCGCGAGCTTGATCACCCGCGTCTCGCTCGCGTCGCCGATCGGCGTCGACGTGCCGTGCGCGTTGATGTAGTCGAGCTCGTCCCCGGCGACGTTCGCGTCCTCGAGCGCCATCGTCATCGCACGCGCGGGATGGCGGCCGGTCGGATCGGGCTCGGTGATGTGCTGGGCGTCGGAGGAGAGGCCGTAGCCGATGATCTCGGCGTAGATCTTGGCGCCGCGCTCCCGCGCGTGCGCGAGCTCCTCGAGCACGAGGATCCCGGCCGCCTCGCCCATGACGAAGCCGTCGCGGCCACCGTCGAAGGGCCGGCTCGCCCGCTCGGGGTCGTCGTTTCGCCGCGAGAGCGCGCGCATCGCGCTGAAACCGCTGATCCCGGTCGGCGTGACCCCGGCCTCGGTGCCGCCGGCGAGCATGACGTCGGCCCGCCCGAGCCGGATCGCGTCGGCCGCCTCCCCGATCGCCATGTTCGACGCGGCGCAGGCCGTGCACTCGGAATAGAGCGGCCCGCGCGTCCCGAGCTCCATCGAGACCCAGGCGGCGCCCATGTTCGGGATGATCGCCGGGATGGAGAGCGGGCTGACCCGGTCGGGCCCGCGTTTCTCCAGCGTCCCGACGAACGTCTCGAAGCTGTTCAGCCCCCCGATCCCGCTCGCGACCGAAGCGCCAGTCCGCTCCGTCTCGCCCTCGATGTCGATGCCAGAGTCTTGCTCGGCCATCCGCGCAGCGGCGACGATCAGCTGCGCGAAACGATCCATCCGCCTCGCCTTGCGCGGATCCATCCACTCACCGGGCTCGAAGTCCTTGACCTCGCAGGCGAACGTGACCGGATACTCCGAGGCGTCGAAGAGCCGGATCGGTGCCGCGCCGCTCTTGCCGGCGACCAGGTTCTCCCAGTACGTCTCGACGTCGTTGCCGAGCGGGGTCAGGGCGCCGAGGCCGGTCACGACCACGCGGCGATCTCCGTTGACGCTCACGCCCATCCCCCTCACATCCCGAGTCCACCGTCGACGAGGAGAACCTCACCCGTCACGAACGACGCTTCGTCCGAGCAGAGGAAGCGTACCGCCGCCGCCACGTCCTCCGGCTCGCCGAGCCGGCCGAGCGGCGTGTGCTCCTGGATGCGCTCGCGGAGCTCGTCGGGGAGCTCGCCCGTGAGCTCGGTCGCGATGTAGCCCGGCGCGACGGCGTTCACGCGCACGCCACGATTCCCGAGCTCCTTCGCGAGCGCCTTCGTGAAGCCGACGATGCCGCCCTTCGACGCCGCGTAGTTGGTTTGACCGGGATTTCCGTGCAGGCCGACGAAGCTGGTCAGGTTGACGATCGACCCCGTACGACGACGGAGCATCTTGCGGGCAACCGCGCGGCAGACATGGAAGCAGCCGAAGAGATTTGTCTCGAGCACCGCCGTCCAGTCCTCGTCCGTCATGCGGGCGATGAGCGTGTCGCGCGTGATGCCCGCGTTGTTCACGACGATGTCGAGGTCGCCCAGCTCTGCTTCTGCACGCTCGACGAGCTCTGCGGCCTGGCTCGCGTCCGCAACGTCTCCCGCGATCGCGATGCCGCCGACCTCGCCCGCCACGACCTCTGCGGTGCCGGCGTTCGACCGATAGTTCACGGCGACCCGCGCTCCTGCTCGCGCGAGCTCGCGCGAGACGGCCGCCCCGATGCCGCGGCCTCCGCCCGTGACGAGAGCCGTCCTACCCTCGAGAGAGCAGAACCGGTCCTGGGAGCCCGATCTACCGGCGGGACTCGCGCTAGGCAGTCTCGAGCACCTCCTCGAGCTTCGCGAGCCCTTCGAGGTCGCCGACCGAGAGCGTCCGCGCGGAGCGCTCGCACCGGCGGATCAGGCCCGCGAGAACGTGCCCCGGGCCGATCTCCACGAAGGTCTCGACACCGTCGGCGACGAGGCTCGCGATCGCCTGCGTGAACCGGACGGGCGCCGTCAGTTGCTCGACGAGCAGCTCGCCGAACCCGCCTCGCTCGAGCCGCGAGGTGACGGTCGACATGAACCCGGTCGCCGGCTCACGCCATTCGACGCGCTCGACGGCCGGCCGCAGCCGCTCGGCCGCTCCGGCGACGAGCGGACTGTGGAACGCACCGCTGATCCGGAGCTTCACGGCCCGGCGAGCGCCGCGCTCGGTCGCGGCCTCGACGAGACGGTCGACCGCGGCCGACTCTCCCGAGACGACCAGCTGTCCAGGGCAGTTGTAGTTCGCCGGCCAGACGCCTCCGATGTCGGCGCAGAGCTCCTCGACGACTGCGTCCTCGAGCCCGAGCACCGCCGCCATCGCGCCCGGATGCTCAGCCGCGACGGCCGCGGTCGCCTCGCCTCGCTCGCGGACGAGCGCGAGCGCGTCGGCCTCGTCGAGAGCGCCGGCCGCGACCAGCGCGGCGTACTCGCCGACGGAGTGGCCGATGACGTAGTCGGGCGCCAGACCCGTGGTCGCCACGGCTCGGAGACAGGCGAGCTCGGTCGCGACGAGCGCGGGCTGCTGACGCTCCGTCCTCGTCAGCTCCTCGATCGGCCCCTCGAAGCAAAGGCCGGCGACATCGAAGCCGACCACATCCGCAGCCTCGTCGTACACCGCCCGCGCTTCCGGGAAGCGGTCCGCGAGCTCGCGGCCCATTCCAACCTCCTGCGAGCCCTGCCCCGGAAAGCAGAAGGCGAGCTTCATGCGCCGTTTCGCCCGGGCCAGACCGTGTACGCCGAGCCCCACGTCAAGCCGCCGCCGACGCCCGTCATGAGCACGCGCGTCCCCGCGTCGAGCAAGCCCTGATCCTCCGCCTCGGCGAGACAGATCGGAATCGAGGCCGCCGACGTGTTCCCGTAGCGCTCGATGTTCAGGAAGACCTTCTCGGGCGGCAGGCCGAGCTTCTCCGCGGCGTAGTCGACGATGCGCTTGTTCGCCTGGTGGGCAACGTAGAGGTCGACGTCGGCGACGTCGGCGCCGCAGGTCTCGAGCACCGCGCGGGCCGAGTCGACCATCACCCGCGTCGCGTAGCGGAAGATCTCGCTTCCGTTCATCCGAGTCGTGTGCAGGTCGCCTTCGACCGTCTCGCGGCTCGCCGGCGCCCTGGAACCTCCGGCCGGTACGCACAGGTCGTCCCCGGCCGAGCCGTCCGCACCGAGCTCGAACCCGACGAAGCCGCCGTCTCGCACCGGCTCGAGCACCACCGCCCCCGCCCCGTCGCCGAAGAGGATGCACGTCCCGCGGTCGTGCCAGTTCGTGATCCTCGACATGACGTCGACGCCGACGACGAGCGCCTTCCGCGCAAGGCCGCTCGAGACCGAGCCGTGACCCTGGGCGAGCGCGTAGACGAACCCGGTGCAAGCTGCGAGCAGGTCGTAGGCGGCCGCGCGCGGCATCCCGAGCTCCTGCGCGACGAGCACGGCCGTGCTCGGGAACACCATGTCGGGCGTCGAGGTTGCGACGATGACGAGGTCGATCTCCGACGGGTCGGCGCCGGCCCGCTCGAGGGCGACGCGAGCTGCCGGAATCGCGAGGTCGCTCGACGCCTCCTCGGGCGCGGCGATGCGGCGCTCGCGAATCCCCGTCCGCTCGACGATCCATTCGTCCGACGTCTCGACCATCTGCTCGAGCTCTGCGTTCGTGAGGATTCGCTCCGGAACGCGAATGCCGACCCCGGTGATGCCGACCAAGCGCCCGTTTCCGTCGACACGCGTGACCATCGAGCCCCGCTAGCTCTCGACCGCGAACGTCAGGACGCCGCGCACGGCGACCTCGCCGGCCACGCTCGCCCGCACCTTCCCCCGGCCGACCGGGCCGCGCATCCGCTCGATCTCGCACACGAGCTCGAGCTCGTCACCCGGCTCGACGATGCGCTTGAAACGGACGTCGTCGATGCCCGCGAAGAGCGCAAGCTTGCCGCGATTCTCCTCCTCGGAGAGCACGGCGACCGCACCTGCCTGCGCGAGCGCCTCGACCATCAGGACGCCCGGCATGATCGGACGGTCGGGGAAGTGCCCGGTGAGGTACCACTCGTCTTCGCGCACCTCTTTGCGCGCGACGACGCGAACCCCGGGCTCGAGCTCGACGACCTCGTCGAGGAGAAGGAATGGGTCCCGGTGGGGAATGATCTCCTCGATCTCCCGCCGGCCGAGGCGGGTGCTCACCCCGCCGCGAGCTCCTGCAGGCGCGCCCGCAGACGCTCGTGGCCGCGGTGGACGTAGCACTTCGCGGTCCCGACCGGCATGCGCGCGCGCCGGGCGATCTCCTCGTACGGGAGATCGAGCGCGTCACGGAGGACGACGGCCATTCGCTGCTCGGCGGACAGGCGCCCGAGCGCGTCCGCCAGGTCGCGCCGGAGATCGCCCAGGAGGGCGGCGCGGGACGGATCGGAGTCCTCCCCGGCCACGTCGTCGTCGAGCTCGAGCGGCTCCGACGGCCGAGCGAGCTTGCGCGCCGCGACATCTCTGCACGTATTCACGACGAGCCGGTGGAGCCACGTCGCGAACTGCGCGTCGCCACGAAACTGGCGCAACCGCGTGCAGAGCTTGACCAGCGATTCCTGGGCGGCGTCACGGGCATCCTCGAGGTCTCCCATGATTTGCGCGGCGAGGCGGTTGACCCGAGGAGCGTGGCGCTCGATCAACGCGTCGAGGGCGATGCGGTCGCCCTCGCGCGCCCGCCGGACGAGCGCCAGGTCACTCAGCTTTCGGTAGGAAGGGAGACGCGGCAGCGACACGGTCTGATCTCTGAGACGCTCTGTCGCGGCGGGCGGTTGCATCGGCCCCGCTAGTCTAGTGCCGCCCATGGCGTCCGCGCCTCCGCCCGACGAGCTCACGCCGGACGCGCTCGAGCCGATCCTCCGGGGAACCTTTGGACGGCCGTACGTCTACCGGGAGACGTGCGAGTCGACGCAGTCTCTCTTCGATCCGGGGATGCCCGAGGGCGCGCTCGCCGTCTGCGAAGAGCAGACGGGCGGCCGGGGGCGGCTCGGTCGCTCGTGGTCGGTGCCGCGCGGAAAGGGGATCCTCTGCTCCGTCCTCCTGCGGCCGCCCGAGTCCCGTGACGTCCCCGAGCTGTCCCTCGTCGGCGGGCTGGCCGCCGCGGAGGCGATCGAGACGGCGACGGGCCTGGCCACGCAGATCAAGTGGCCGAACGACGTCATGCTCAACCGGCGCAAGGTCGCCGGGGTCCTCGCCGAGGCAGTCGGCGAGGCCGTCGTCCTCGGCATCGGCGTGAACGTGAACCAGACCTCCGACGAGCTTCCGTCCGACACGCGCGTCCCCGCCGCCTCGCTCGTCACGACGGACGCGGTCCGCCGCGAGCGAGCCCCGCTCCTCGCGCTTCTCCTCTCACGGCTCGAGAGCAACTACCGCACGTGGGCCGACCGCGGGCTTGCGCTCCTCTACGGCGAGCTCGGGGCACGCGACTTCCTTCGAAACCGCGTCGTGTTCGTGGGCGGCGAGAGAGGGCGCGCCGTGATGATCCAGCCCGACGGCCGGCTGGCGATCGACTTCGGCGGCGAGACGCGGGTCGTCGAGAGCGGCGAGATCCACTACGAGAGGTAGCGGCGGACGCCGGCTCGGCGCTCGTCTCGACGAGCTCTCCCGCCACTAGGAGGGCTTGGCGAAACATCGGCGGTGCCGCGGCCCGTGCTGGATCGCCGCGCGGCCCACGCCTGCGACGAGCGACGTTCCGCCAATCCCTCCTAGTACAATTTCTGCGAGGCGAAAATGCGGGTTGCGCGGGCGTTTCTTCTTTTCGCCGTCCTCGCGGCCGGAACGCTTGCGTTTGCGTCCGGCGCTGCGGCAGCGACACCGCGCGTGCTCGCGGTGGAGTTCGAGAACGACGTCAACCCGGTGACGCAGGACTACCTCACCGGGGCGATCGACCGCGCCGAGGACGAGCGCTACGACGCGGTCGTCTTCCTCGTCGACACCCCCGGCGGGCTCGACTCGTCGATGCGCGCGATCATCAAGCGCGAGCTCGACTCGAAGGTCCCGGTCGTCGTCTACGTCTTCCCGCCGGGCTCCCGGGACGCCTCTGCAGGCGTCTTCATCACGATGGCCGCCGACGTGGCCGCCATGGCGCCCCAGACCAACATCGGGTCGTCGACGCCGGTCTCCTCGGCGGGCGGAAACATCCCCTCGGACCTGCGGCGAAAGGTGATCAACGACGCCGTCGCGTATATCCGCGGCCTCGCAGAGGCGCACGGAAGAAACCCCGACTGGGCCGAGGAGGCGGTGCGCAAGGCGGTCAACCTGCCGGCGAACGACGCGCTCGAGGAGAACGTCGTCGATTGGGTCGCACCCGACCTCCCCACGCTGCTCGGCCGCATCGACGGCACGAGGACCGAGCCGAAGGGGCTCGTGCTCCACACCGCCGGCGCGCGTGTCGACACGATCAGCATGTCGCTCTGGAAGCGCGTTCTCGACACGCTCATCGATCCGAACATCGTGGTGCTGCTCATGTCGCTCGGCGCGCTGGGGATCATCGTGGAGATCTCCCACCCCGGCCTTGTCTTCCCCGGAACGTTCGGCGCGATCGCCCTCGTCGTCGGCTTCTTCGGGCTCCAGGTGCTCCCAGTCAGCTGGGCCGGGATCCTGCTCATGCTGCTCGCGCTCGGCCTCTTCGTCACCGACGTCTTCGTCACGACCCACGGCGCCCTGACGGCCGCAGGCGCGGCGAGCTTCGTGGTCGGCTCGCTCTTGCTCTTCGACCCGGCGGGGCCGGCGTATCAGGTCTCTCTGCCCGTCGCGATCGCGATCGGCGGCACGCTCGCCCTCTTCGTCGGGCTCGTCGTGTCGAAGGTCTGGCGCGCGCGTCGGCGCACTCCGACGACGGGCGTCGAGGAGCTCGTCGGCGCGACGGCGGTCGTACGCCGCACGCTCGACCCGGCCGGCCTCGTGTTCGTGCACGGAGAGCTCTGGCAGGCGAGGAGCGGCGAGGGGCCGATCGAGGTCGGCGAGACGGTGTGCGTGGACGGGATGGACGGACTCGTCCTCTCGGTCCGCCGGGCCGAGACTCGCGCGCCCGTGACGGCGTAGGATTGCCTCAGTGAGCGCTGCCCTCGTCGCCGTCGCCGCGGTCGTCGTCATCGTCGCGCTGCTCCTGTCTGCGTCCGTTCGCGTGCTGCGGGAGTACGAGCGCGGCGTGATCTTCCGCCTCGGCCGACTGCACTCGCCGCCGAAGGGGCCGGGGCTCTTCCTGCTCATCCCGATCGTCGACAAGATGGTGCGGGTCGAGCTGCGGACGGTGACGCTCAACATCCCTCCGCAGGAGGTGATCACGAAGGACAACGTCCCGGTCCGCGTGAACGCCGTCTCCTACTTCAGGATCGTCGACCCCGAGCGGGCGATCGTCCAGGTCGAGAACTTCATGGTCGCGACCTCGCAGATCGCGCAGACGACGCTCCGGAGCGTACTCGGCCAGCACGTGCTCGACGAGCTCCTCGCCGAGCGCGACAAGATCAACGCGATCCTCCAGGAGATCATCGACGAGGCCACCTCGCCCTGGGGGATCAAGGTCTCGGTCGTCGAGGTGAAGGACGTCGAGATCCCGTCCGGGATGCAGCGGGCGATGGCGCGCCAGGCCGAGGCCGAGCGCGAGCGGCGCGCCAAGGTGATCGCCGCCGAGGGCGAGTTCCAAGCGTCTGAGCGCCTGAAGGACGCGGCCGAGGTCATGAGCGAGAACCCGATGTCGCTCCAGCTTCGCTTCCTACAGACGATGCTCGAGATGAGCTCCGAGCGGGCATCGACCCTGATCCTTCCGCTGCCGCTCGAGCTCCTCCGCCCGTTCATGGACGCCGCCGCGCCCGCGCGGGCCGGCGGAGACAACCGCTGAACGACAGCGGAAGCCCTCCCGAGCTCCGGCGCGACGCCCTGTCCGGGCGCTGGGTCGTCATCGCACCCGCCCGCGCGCGGCGACCGGGGGCGCGGCCGCCCGCCGCCGACGAGGGCGCTTCGGACGGATGTCCTTTCTGCGAGGGGCACGAGGCTGCGACGCCGCCCGAGACGTTCGCGCTCGGTCCGCCCGGCCGCCCGGCCGACGCCCCGGGCTGGTGGGTGCGCGTCGTCCCGAACAAGTTCCCGGCCTTCGGTCCGTGGCCCGCCGGCCCGGAGCGGGACGGGCTCTTCGCGCGGCGGACCGCAGTCGGGCGCCAGGAGGTCGTCGTCCACGCTCCCCGTCACGTCGACTCGCTGGCCGATCTCTCGTCGCGCCAGCTCGACCTCGTCGCCGAGGCGTGGCGAGCCCGCGCCGAGGCCGCCCGCGAGAGCGGCTTTCCATACCTCCACTGCTCGATCAACGAGGGGCGAGCGGCAGGCGCATCGCTCGCACACAGCCACTCCCAGCTCGTCTGGCTCCCCGAGGGACCACCGCTCATCGCACAGGAGCGCGCGGTTGCCGCCGGCGAGTGCGTCGTCTGCGCGATGGTCCGCGAAGAGCGCGAGCACCGGATCAGGCTCGTCGCCGAGCGCGAAGGCCTCGCGCTCCTCTGCCCGTTTGCCGGGAGGCAGCCGTACGAGATGCTCGTCACACCGGTCGAGTGCGAGCGCGACCCGTTCGCCGCGGGGCGACTCGAGCGAGCGCTCCAGCTCGTCTGGGACGGTGTCCGCCGCCTGCGGGCCGCCGAGGGAGCGGTCGCCTACAACGCCTGGCTGCACAGCGCAGGCCACTGGCACATCGAGCTCGTCCCGCGCATCACCGTCTTCGCCAGCCTCGAGCTCGGCGCGGGCTACTACGTGAACACGATGGCCCCGGAGTCGGCCGCGGGCGTGCTTCGCGAAGCGTGAGCCGCGCCAGCGCTAGACGCGGGCGGCGCGGAGCTTCTGCTCTTTGAACTGGCGCGCCGTCTCGATCGCCGTCTGCAGGTTCAGGCCCTTGTCTTTCGCCTGCTTGATCAGCATGACCGTCTCGACGGCGTCCATGTCATAGATCCGCTGCTTGCGGCCCTTCGTCGGGATCTGGGCCTTGTTCGTCCAGTAGTCGAGCTGCATCTTCGAGATCCCGGCGACCGCGCAGACCTGGCCCAGATAGAGCTCGATCTTGTCGAGATGCTCCGAGAGATCGACCGGCTCGAGGAGATCAACCTGGCGCGGAACGGACACGCTTCACCTCTTCGACTAAGACGAAAACCTTCGCCGACCCTAGCAGTCTTTGCCTGATTTGGAAAGAGGAAAGATAAGAAAGGCGCAGTTACGACGAGGACGGGCCGGCGCCGTTCTCGGACACGCTGCCGTCCGCCGTCTCCGCCGTGTCCTCCTCGTCCTGCTCGGTGACCGGGGCGAGCGCGGAGACGTGCTCGTCGCCCCGGAGACGCATCACGATCACCCCTTGCGTCGACCGGCCGAGACGCTTCACCTCTTCGACGGGGATGCGGATGACCGTCCCGCCGTCCGAGATGAGCATCACCTGGTAGCCGTCCCTGACGACACGCGCACCGGCCAGCTTGCCGCGCGCCTCCGTCAGCTGCACCGTCCGCACGCCGAGCCCACCGCGGCCTTTCCTCGGGTAGTCGGAGACCCGGGTCCGTTTCCCGTACCCGTTCTCGGTCACGACCAGGAGGTCTGCGTCGTCCTCGGCGACCGCGATCGCGATCACGTCGTCGCCGGAGCGGAGCTTCATCCCGCGCACGCCGCCCGTCGCCCGGCCCATCGAGCGCGCCTCGCTTTCGTGGAAGCGGATCGCCTGTCCCGACCGCGAGACCATGAGCAGGTCGCCGTCGCCGGACGAATGGATCACCCCGATCAGCTCGTCGTCGTCGCGGAGGTTGATCGCGATGATCCCGTCGGCCTTGAGCGGCGTGTTGTACTCGCTGAACTTGGTCTTCTTCACGACGCCGTTCTTCGTCGCGAGGACGAGATACTCGGCGTCTTCGAAGTTCCGCGTCGCGATCACGGCGCGCACCTGCTCGCCCTGCCGGAACGGCAGGAGGTTGACGATCGCGCTCCCGCGCGCCTGCCGCGAGCCGAGCGGAAGCTCGTGCACCTTGAGCCGGTAGACCTTCCCGACCGACGTGAAGAAGAGGATGTAGTCGTGCGTCGAGGCGACGAAGAGGTGCTCGATGTAGTCGTCGTCCTTGAGCTGCATGCCCATCACGCCGATTCCACCGCGGCGCTGCTCGCGGTAGGCCGTGAGCGGTAGGCGCTTGATGTAGCCCGAGCGGGTGATCGCGATGACCATGTCCTCCTCGGCGATCAGGTCCTCGAGCTCCAGCTCCTCCTCGGCGGCGACGATCTCGGTTCGGCGGTCGTCTGCCTTCGCGTAGATCGACTTGATCTCGAGCAGCTCCTCGCGGATGAGCGCGTCGATCCGCGCCGGGTCGCCGAGGATCGCGCGGAGCTCGGCGATCCGCTCCTGCAGGTCGGCGTACTCCTCCTCCACCTCCTTGCGCGCGAGACCCGTGAGCCGGGCGAGGCGGAGGTCGAGGATCGCCTGGGCCTGGAGCTCGGAGAGCTCGAACCGTTCGATCAGGCCCGTGCGGGCCGCCTCGGTGTCGGCCGAGCCCCGGATGAGCGCGATGACCTCGTCGAGGTTCTCCAGCGCGACCAGGTAGCCCTGGAGGATGTGCGCCCGTTCCTCCGCCTTGCGCAGCTCGTACTTCGAACGCCGGGTGACGATCTCGCGCTGGTAGCCGAGGTAGTGCTTGATCAGCTCGAGCAGCGAGAGCGTCTTCGGGACGCCGTCCACGAGCGCGACCGCGTTGTAGCCGAACGTCGTCTGGAGCGAGGTGTGCTTGAAGAGCTTGTTCAGCGCGACCTGCGGTACGGCGTCGCGCTTCAGCTCGATCTGGATGCGCATCCCGGTCTTGTCCGAGTGGTCGGCCAGGTCGGAGATCTCCGTCAGCACCTTGTCCTGGACGAGGTCGGCGATCTTCTTGATCACGCCGCCGTCGCCGCCCTTCTTGACGCCGTAGGGAAGCTCGGTGACGACGACGGCCGACTTGCCGCCTCGAAGCTCCTCGATATGTGCGCGGGCGCGGACGACGACGCGGCCACGGCCGCTCCGGTACGCGTCCTTGATCCCGGAGCGACCCACGATGATCCCGCCGGTCGGGAAGTCGGGGCCCTTGACGTGCCGGGCGAGCCGCTCGACGTCGATGTCGGGCTCGTCGATCATCGCGACGATTCCGTCGACGACCTCGCCGAGGTGGTGCGGCGGAATGTTCGTCGCCATACCCACGGCGATCCCGGCGGACCCGTTCACGAGGAGGTTCGGGAACCTGGACGGGAGCACCGAGGGCTCGCGCCTCGACTCGTCGTAGTTGGGGACGAAGTCGACGGTGTCGGCGTCGATGTCCCGCAGCATCTCGGTCGCGAGCCGCGCGAGCCGGCACTCCGTGTAGCGCATCGCGGCCGGAGGGTCGTCGTCGAGCGAGCCGAAGTTGCCCTGCCCGTCGACGAGCGGGTAGCGCATCGAGAAGGGCTGAGCAAGCCGGACGAGCGTGTCGTAGATCGCCTGGTCGCCGTGCGGGTGGTAGCTACCCATGACGTCGCCGACGACGCGGGCGCACTTCTTGTACGGGCGGTTCGGCTGCATTCCGGCCTCGTGCATGCCGTAGAGGACACGCCTGTGGACCGGCTTGAACCCGTCCCGTACGTCGGGGAGCGCGCGCCCGACGATCACGCTCATCGCGTAGTCGAGGTAGCTCGAGCGCATCTCCTGCTCGAGCTCGCGCGGCTCGATGCGGCCGGGCCCTAGCGCTCCCGTTTCAAGCTCCGACATCCCTCAGCTCCTAGACGTCCAGGAACCTCACGTCGCGGGCGTTCTGCTCGATGAACGCGCGGCGCGGCTCGACCTGGTCGCCCATGAGAACGGAGAACATGAGGTCGGCGGCGGAAGCGTCCTCGACGTCGACGCGGACGAGGAGACGCCGAGCCGGATCCATCGTGGTCTCCCAGAGCTGCTCGGGGTTCATCTCGCCGAGGCCCTTGAACCTGCTCAGGTGGAGGCCCTCCTTCGCAAGGGAGAGCGCGCCGCTGCGGAGCTCCTCGAAGGTCTCGGCGACGAGCGTCTTCTTGCCGTACCGCAGAGTGAACGGGGGCAGGCCCGAAGCGCCGGCGACACGTTCGTAGGCGGAGCGAAGGTTTGCGTAGACGGGCGACCCGAGGAGCTCCGCCGGCAGGTCGACGTCCTGGGCGGCGCTCGTCTCGAGCTCGACGATGCGGAGCCGGAGCGCGTCGCCGCTCCGGTCGGCGACGGCGAGCTCGAAGCCGTTCTGCGGCATCTCGGCGATCGCCTCCTCGATCTCGGCGAGCGACTCCGCCGGATGCTCGACGAGACGATGCGCGACGACGAAGTCGGCGGTGGCGCCGAACTCGGCGCCGAGCTTCGCTCGGTATCCCTCGAACGCCCCCAGCTCGCGGACGAAGCGCCCGTACTTGTGCTCGGTCAGCGCGACCGGCTCACCGTTCCGGTCGGCGATCTCGATGTCCTTCACGCGCTCGCGCACGAGCAGCTCCTCGAGCTGCGCGTCCTTCTCGAAGTAGAACTCCTGGTTGGCGATCTTGACCTGGTAGAGCGGCGGGACCGCGATGAAGACGTGCCCGCGGTCGATCAGCTCGGGCATGTTCCGGTAGAGGAAGGTCAGGATCAGCGTGCGGATATGCGAGCCGTCGACATCGGCGTCGGTCATCACGATCACCCGGCCGTACCGGAGGTTCGCGATGTCGAACTCGTCGCCGATCCCCGTTCCGATCGCCGTGATCATCGCCTGGATCTCGGCGTTCGAGAGCACCTTGTTGATCCGGTTCTTCTCGCTGTTGATGATCTTCCCGCGCAGCGGCAGGATCGCCTGGTACGTACGGTCGCGCGCCTGCTTGGCCGAGCCGCCGGCCGAGTCGCCCTCGACGATGTAGAGCTCCGCCGACTCGGGATCGCGGATCGAGCAGTCGGCGAGCTTGCCGGGCAGCGACGAGTTCTCGAGCGCGCTCTTGCGCCGCGTGAGCTCCCGCGCCTTGCGGGCCGCCTGCCGCGCGTTTCGTGCCGCGACGGCCTTCTGGATGATCTGGCGCGCGTCGGTCGGGTTCTCCTCGAGGAACTCGGCCAGCTTCTGGTTCACCGTCTGCTCGACGAGGCCGCGGACCCAGGGGTTGCCGAGCTTCGTCTTCGTCTGCCCCTCGAACTGGGGGTCGCGCAGCTTGACGGAGATCACCGCGGCGAGCCCTTCGCGCACGTCCTCTCCCTCGAGGTTCTCGTCCTTTTCCTTGAGGAGGCTCTTGTCCCTGGCGTACTTGTTTAGCGTGCCGGTGAGCGCGGCCTTGAACCCGGAGAGGTGCGCACCGCCTTCGTGCGTGTTGATGTTGTTGGCGAACGAGAAGACCGACTCGACGTACGACGTATTCCACTGCATCGCCACCTCGACGGTTCCCTCGCCGTTCTCGCCCTCGAAGTACACGATGTGCTTGTGGACGGCGTCCTTCGCGTCGTTCACGAAGGCGACGAAGTCGCGAATGCCGCCCTCGAAGTGGAACTCGTGGCGCTCCTCGCCCTCGCGCTCGTCCACGAAGACGATGCGAAGCCCGCGCGTCAGGAACGCGGTCTCGCGGAAGCGCTGGACCAGCGTCTGAGTCGAGAACTCGATCTCCTCGAAGACGTCCGCGTCGGGAAGGAAGGTGATCGACGTCCCGGTCTCGTCCTCGGCGGACTTCCCAATGACCTCCATCTCACCCTTGGGAATCCCGCGGGCGAATTCCTGCCGGTACGTCTTCCCGTCGCGACGGACCTCCGCGACGAGCCACTCGGAGAGCGCGTTGACCACGGACACGCCCACGCCGTGGAGCCCGCCCGAGACCTTGTAGCCGTCGCCGCCGAACTTCCCGCCGGCGTGGAGCTTCGTCAGCACGACCTCGAGCGCCGGCCGCCCCTGGTCCGGCATCACGTCGACCGGGATCCCGGACCCCCAGTCGCGGACGCAGACGGAGTTGTCCGGCCGGATGTGGATCTCGACGCGGTCGTTCCTGCCTGCGAGAGCCTCGTCGACCGAGTTGTCGACGACCTCGTACACGAGGTGGTGAAGGCCTCGCGCCCCGGTCGATCCGATGTACATTCCCGGCCGCTTCCGCACCGGCTCGAGGCCCTCGAGAACGGTGATGTCCTTGGCGGTGTAGTTCCCTTCGGTCACAAAAAAAGCCCTGGATTTTGCACAGATTCGGGCAAACCGAAGTATATCAGAGCGTCCGGTCGGCCCTCCCGGCTGAAAGGGACGCGGCCGCCGCTCGCGCGACGAGCTCGCGGAGCTCGGAATCCTCGATCGGTGCGGCGATTCGCCGGGCCTCGGCCTCGGAGTCGGGATCGACGTCGCGCGGCTTCCGGCACTCGGTCGTCTCGGTTTCGGCACCGCGCTCCGGAAGCGGCCCGACGGCGAAGCGAAGGCGGGTCGGAGCGAGTTCGCCGAGGTGCTCGGCCAGGCGAGCGCGCACGGTTCCCTCGAGCTGGGTCAGCTCGAACGCCCACGCGCTCGACGAAGCGGCGACGTTCAGGGTGCCGTCCCGAGCGATTCGCGCGGGCCAGGCGTTCGCGGCGATCTGCTCGCCGACGGCTGCGGGCCAGGCGCGCACCAGCTCGCCCAAGCCGGCCTGCGGGCCGAAGCGGCCGAGCTCGCGCTTGATCTCGGAGTCGAGGTTGCGAAGAAGGTCGGTCACGCCGCCCTCGCCTCCCCGGGGGAGACGGAAATCTCGAGCGAGGGAAGGGCAGCCTCCGGCAGAGCCGACCGGGACGTCGTCGTGATCAGCGTCTGGCCGCCGGGCGGGAGCGCGTCGACGAGCGCCGCACGCCGTGCGGCGTCGAGCTCGCTCAGCACGTCGTCGAGGAGCAGGAGGGGTGGGCTGCCCTGCCGTTCCTCGGTGACGGCCGCCTCGGCCAGCACGAGCGCCAGGACCGCCGCGCGCTGCTCCCCCTGCGACCCGTACGTCCGTAAGTCTCTCTCGCCGGCGAGGACGCCGACGTCGCGAAGGTGTGGGCCCGCGCCCGTCGCCCCGCGCTCGAGATCGGAGGCGAAGCGAGCGTCCAGCTCGGCGCGAGTCAGCCCGTGGGCCTCGTAGCGGAGGCGGACCGCGTCGAGGCCGAGGAGCTCGCCGAAGCTCGCGAAGGGCGGCGACAGGAGGCCCACGAGCGCGGCCCGAGCGTTGTCGAGCTCGGTCCCGAGCGACGCCAAGGTGTCGCTCCAGGGCTCGCTCGCCGAGGCCGGCCCGAGCCCGGCGCGAAGACGGCGAAGAGACGCATTCCGCTGGGCGAGCGCGCGCCCGTACTCGCCGGGCAGCGCGGCCTGAGCAGGCTCGAGGCGGCCGAGCATGCGGTCGAAGTACGACCGCCGGACGATCGGGCCGCCCTTCACGACCGCGAGACGGTCCGGGTTGAAGAAGAGCGCGGACAGCCGAGTGCGAAGCTCGTCGGCCGCCGCGAGCGTCGCTCCGTTCAGCTCGACCTTCTTGGCCTCGCCGCGGCTCACGGTGACGCGCGTCCGGACGGGGGTTCCCGCCTCGTGCCCGGCGAGCTCGACCCGGGCCGCGGCTTCCCCGAACCGCACGAGCTGAGCCTCGGCGCGAGACCTCGGCGAGAAGCCCTGCGCGCCGACGTGCGCCGCTTCGAGGAGGTTCGTCTTTCCGACTCCGTTCGGCCCCGTTACCAGCACGAGCCCCGGAGCGAGGTCGAGCTCGAGCGACGGGTAGGAGCGGAACGTCCGGAGCGAGACGTGCTCGACGATCAGCCTGCGAGCCTGATCGGCATGATCAGGTAGAGGAAGTCTTCGCCCTCGCCCTGGATGATGCTCGGGCGCAGCGGGCTGATGAGCTTCACCTTCAGCCGCTCGTCGGTCACCGACTCGAGGCCGTCGCGCAGGAACTCGGCGTTGAACCCGATCTCGAGCGGGTCGCCGTCGTAGCGGATGGGAAGCGACTCCCGCGCTTCCCCGACGTCCGGGGTCTGGGCGCTCACGGTCAGCTCGCCGTCGGCGAAGCGGAGGCGGAGCGGCGATTTTCGCTGCGCCATCAGCGACGTGCGCCGAACGACGTCCAGGAACTCCTCGCGGTCGATCTCGGCGACCGACTCGAAGCTCTCCGGCAAGAGCTGTCGGTAGTTCGGGAACTGGCCGTCGATCCGGCGCGCGGTCAGAAACGTGCCGTCGACGGAGAACAGGATCTGGTTCTCCTGGATCCCGATCGCGAGCGTCTCGACCTGCGTCGCCTGCGCGATCCGCGCGAGCTCGGCGAGGGCGCGGGCCGGAACGATCGCCTCGAGCTCGCGGCCGGGCCCTGCGGGCAGCGGCGTCTCCTTCACCGAGAGCCGGTACGAGTCCGTCGCGGCCATGACGACCTTCGAATCGTCGAACCGGACGAGGATGCCGGTCAGCACAGGTCGCGACTCGTCTCGCGAGGCCGACCGCCCGACCTTCGAGATTGTCTCGAGGAAAGCTCGCCGGTCGACCGAGAAGCTCTCGGTCTCGTCGATCTCGGGAAGCCGCGGGAAGTCCTCCGCGCTGTACGTGTGGAGCGTGTAGGCGGAAGCGCCGGCGGTCACGTGGGCGACGCCCTCCTCGGGCCTGTGCTCGATCGTCACCTCGCTGCCGGGCAGAAGCCGCACGATGTCGACCAGGAGCCGGCCCGGGACGACGACCGTTCCCTCGTCCTCGACTTCGGCGTCGACCTCGACGCGCAGCGAGATCTCCATGTCGGTCGCCGCGAGGGAGAGCCGGCCTGCCGCCGCCTCGAGCTTCACCCCGGTCAACACGTGCACGCTCGTGCGAGTCGAGACGCCCCGGCCGACGATGCCGAGCTTTCCGGCGAGCTCCTCCTTGCCGCACGTGACCTTCATCCGGGTGCGGACAACCGTATCGAGAGAACTCATTTAAAGAGACCTTTCGTCGTAGTCGTAGGGAGTGTGAACGACGGGGAAGACGGCTCTCCTCGGCTTGGTTGCTGGGCTCTGGCGGTGGGGACCCGTTGTGGAGAAAACGCCCTTTTCGACAGTTTTGCGGGGGCCGCTCGCTTTTTCACAACGATCCGAAAGCTTTCCGCAGGCTTGTTCAGGGGCCCTGTTTGATCCGGGCGGTGAGCTCCTGGACGAGGTTGTAGACGCTCCGGTCTTCCTGGATCAGCTTCGCGATCTTCGAAGTGGCGTGGATGACGGTGGTGTGGTCGCGGCCGCCGAACTTCTTTCCGATCTTCGGAAGCGAGCTGTCGGTGAGCTCGCGGCAGAGGTACATCGCCACCTGGCGGGGATAGACGATCGACTGCGAGCGGCGGTCTCCCGTCAGCTCCTGGAGCGAGATCCCGAAGCGGTCGATCACGGTTTGCTGAATCCGCTCCACCGACACCTCGGGCGCCTCGCCCTGCGGGAAGACGTCCTTCAAGACCTCCTGCGCGAGCTGGACGTTCATCGGCCGGCCGGTCAGCGAGGAGAACGCGACGACACGCGTGAGCGCTCCCTCGAGCTCGCGGATGTTCGTAGACACGCGGCTTGCGATGAAGGTGAGTACCTGGGGGTCTGGGACGTGAATCCCGTCCGTCTTGACCTTCTTGCGCAGGATGGCGATCCGGGTCTCGAGATCCGGCGGCTGGATGTCGGTGATGAGGCCCCATTCGAACCTCGACCGGAGCCGCGCCTCGAGCGTGGCGATGTCCCGGGGCGGGCGGTCGGAGGAGATCACGATCTGCCGGCCCGCCTCGTAGAGCGTGTTGAAGGTGTGGAAGAACTCCTCCTGGATCCGCTCCTTGTGCTCGAAGAACTGGATGTCGTCGATGAGCAGCACGTCGTAGTGGCGATAGCGCTGCTTGAACCCTTCGATGCGCTTGTCGCGTAGCGAGTTGATGAAGTCGTTCATGAAGGTCTCGCTCGTCACGTAGCGGACGCCGAGCTCCTGGGAGTGCTCGTCGACGTAGCCCGCGATCGCCTGGAGAAGGTGCGTCTTGCCGAGGCCGGTGCCGCCGTAGATGAAGAGCGGGTTGTATGCCTGCGCCGGCGCCTCGGCGACGGCCAGAGCCGCTGCGTGTGCGAAGCGGTTCGACGAGCCGATGACGAAGGAGTCGAAGGTGTACTTGGGGTTCGTCCCGTCGGTCAGGTGGCGTTCCGGCGGGACGAAGACATGCGACCGCGGCTCCGAGCGCTCCTCCGCCTTGACCGTGACGCGGACGTAGCGCTCCTCACCGAGCGCGTCGCGGACCGCCGCCGTCACCAGCCCGATGAAGTGGGTCTCGATCCACTCGCGCGTGAAGTCGTTCGGGACGGTGACGACGAAGCTCTCTCCGTCGAGCCCCCCGCCTTCCGCGCCGTCGAACCACGTCCGGTAGGTCTGGTCGTTGAGGGCTCCCTGGAGACGCGCGGAAACCTCGGTCCACAGCGTCTCAGCACTCAACTCCAGGGGGCCTTCCACGCCGCCGACTCGCTCCTCGCCAGACTAAAACGAGGCGCGATGATAACAACGTCTTGGCGGCCTCACAACGTCGGCTCGGCGCTCATTCCTTTCGCAAAAGAGGCCTCTTTGCAGGGATTTCCGAGTTCCCCACACCATACTCCCCACCTGTGGAAGACCGCGGCAGATCCCGGTCGGGAAGCGGGTTCGTCCCTGTGGATTCCGGCTCGGCAAAAAACTTCTGCGGGTCCGGAAAGACGACCTCTATACTTGTCTCCGGCCGCAGCGAGGCGGCTCCTTTTTTGGCATGAAGCGAACCTTTCAGCCCAACGTCCGCCGCCGGAAACGGCGACATGGCTTCCGCGCCCGCATGTCGACGCGGGCCGGCCGTGCGATCCTCAAGCGCCGGCGGGCGAAGGGACGCAAGCGGCTCTCCGCCTAGCCCGGGTGAGAGCAGCCGGTCGACCGTGAAGCGCCGCAACCGCCTCTCGCGCTCCCGCGACTTCGAGGCGGTCTACCGGAAGGGCCGCTCGGTCTCGACGCGCTATCTCGTGCTCTATTCGTTCCCGCGAGAGGACGGCGACGAGCCGCCGCGCTTCGGGCTCGCCGTCTCGCGCAAGGCGGGCGGTGCAGTGGAGCGGAACCGCCTCAAGCGACGGCTGCGAGCTGTGCTCGACGAGCTCGGCGGGGACGTCTCCGCCGGCCGCGACTACGTTCTCGTGGCTCGGCCCGGGCTGGCCGAGACGGTCGACGCGCGCGGCGTTCCGTGGCTCTCGGAGCGCGTTGCCGAAGTCTTCCGCCTCGCGCGAGGCTCGGAGAAGGCGGTGGAGACGTGACTCTCGCCCTCTCGACGGCGATCCGGGCCTACCAGCGGCTCGTCAGCCCGCTCCTCGGCCGGCGCTGCAAGTTCCATCCGACCTGCTCGCAGTATGCGCTCGAGGCGATTCGCGAGGTCGGGATCGCCCGCGGGCTCGTCCTCGCCGCCTGGCGGCTCGTCCGGTGCAACCCGTGGAGTCACGGAGGCGTCGACCACGTTCGCGACCGGACTCTCTTCCGCGAGACCGCGTGATCTACGCCGGCCTCACCGACCCGATCCAGCGCCCGCTGCTCTCGCTGCTCGAGTGGCTGCACACGGCGCTCGGGCTCCCGTGGGCATGGGCGATCATCGCGCTCACCATCCTCGTCCGGATCGTGCTCGTCCCGCTCATGGTCAAGCAGATCCACTCGATGCAGAAGCTTCAGCAGCACGCCCCCGAGCTGAAGGCGCTGCAGCAGAAGTACAAGAACGACAAGCAGCGCCAGCGCGAGGAGGTCATGCGCTTCTACCAGGAGAACAAGGTGAACCCGTTCGCCTCGTGCCTCCCGCTCGCCCTCCAGATCCCGGTCTTCATCTCGCTCTTCTACGTCCTCAAGAACTTCGAGAAGACGGTGCAGGCGAAGTACCCGGGCTCCGACCTCGGGTGGCTGCACGTCGTCCCGAGCATCACCGAGCAAATCAACTCGCACTGGTCGGGCTATCTGCTGCTCGCGATCTACGTCGTGAGCCAGGTCGCCTCGTCGTACTTCATGTCGACGACGATGGAGAAGAGCCAGCGGATCATGCTCATGGCTCTCCCGGTCGTCTTCGTCTTCTTCATCATCCGCTTCCCGATGGGCCTGATGCTCTACTGGACGACCACGAACCTGTGGACGGTCGGCCAGGGCCTCGTGACGCGCAGGCTGATGCCGAAGGCGCCGCCGGCGCCGAAACGGACGTCGCGGACGCCGCCGAAGCCCGACGACTCGGGCGACGGCGCCAAGCCGTCCAGGCCCGCCCCGAAGCCGGGACCGCAGCAGCAGCGCGTGCGGCGGCGCAAGAAGAAGGGCCCACGCGCGCGGCGGTGACCGAGGTCGAGGGCACCGGCGAGACCGTCGGCGAAGCGAAGTGGGCCGCGCTTCGGGAGCTCGAGCAGCGGCATCCCGGCCTCGACAAGGCGCGTGTGTCGTTCGTCGTTCTCTCCGAAGGAGAACGCGGTCTACTCGGCGTCGGGTATACGCCCGCGCGGGTGCTCGCGAGCGTGCCGGGCGAGGCGACGACCGCGCCGCAGGACGCTGCCGCGCTCGAGCCCGCCGAGGCGCCTGACTCGCCCGCGGGGCGTCTGCGGGCGTTCGTCGAGCGTGTCTGCTCGGGGCTCGGCGTGTCCGCCTCGATCGAGGTCGAGGAGACTCCGGACGAGCTCGTCGCGCGCCTCGAAGGACGCGACGTGGCGCTCCTGATCGGGAAGCACGGCCAGACGCTCGACGCGATCCAGTACCTGGCGAACGCGACGCTCAACCGCGACGTGCCCGAGGACGAGCGCCGGCGCGTCGTCGTCGACGCGGCCGGGTACCGCGACCGCCGTGCCGCGACGCTCGAGCGGGCGGCCGACCGCGCCGCGGACAGCGTGCTCAGCACCGGCGAGCCGGTCGCGCTCGAGCGGATGACCGCCGCCGAGCGGAAGATCGTCCACACCTACCTGCAGTCGCGGCCGGAGGTGACGACCGCGAGCGAGGGCTCGGAGCCGAACAGGTACGTCGTCGTGAGGAAGGCCGGTGACCGGTGACGACCCGAGGGTCGAGCGCTGGCTCCGTCTCCTCCTTTCGACGCCCGGTCTGACGTCGGTGGCCTCGCTGGCAGAGGCGCGCCGCGTCCACCTGGACTCAAGCCTCGGCGGTCTCGAAGCGGTGCGGGCGTTCGGCGGGCCCATCGTGGACGTCGGAGCGGGCGGCGGCGCGCCCGGGATCCCGCTTGCGGCGGCCCTGCCCGAGTGCGAGGTCACGCTGCTCGAGGCGAACGCGAGGAAGTGCGAGTTCCTCGAGCTCGTGGCGCGCGACTTTCCGAACGTCCGAGCCCTCCGAGGCCGCGCCGAGGAGCAGGCGACCGACGAGTACGGCGTCGCTGTGGCGAAGGCGCTCGCCTCTCCGCCCGTCGCGACCGAGCTGTGCCTGCCGCTCGTTCGCCCCGGCGGAGCGGTCGTGCTCTACGCGGGCCCGTCCGCCGAGCTCGAGCGGGTCGGCGCCGCTGCGGCGCTGGTGGGCGGCGGCCGGCCGGAACGGTGCGGCGGCGTGCTCGTGATCGCGAAGATCTCACCGACGCCGGCCGGCTTTCCGCGCCGGCCCGGAATGGCGAAGAAACGTCCGCTTGCCTGAGTAGCCTCGGGGCGTGATGGCCGGCCGCATCCTCGCGCTCGCGAACCAGAAAGGGGGCGTCGGCAAGACCACCACCGCGGTCAATCTCGCCGCCTGTCTGGCCGAGGCCGGAGAGAAGACGCTCGTCGTCGACCTCGATCCGCAGGCCAACGCGACCTCGGGTCTCGGCGAGACCATTCCCACCCGCTTCCGAACGGGGCCGCCACGGAACGGCCATTCCTCCTACGAGCTTCTCGACGGGGAGCCCGTGACCCGGGTCGCCCACCCGACGCGCTTCGCGAACCTCGACATCGTTCCGGCTCGGCGGGAGCTCGCGGGAGCGGCGGTGGAGCTCGCCGCGCATGCCGAAGGCGAGCGGTTCTTGGCCCAGGCGCTCGAGCCTGCCCGCGAGCGCTACTCGTTCGTCTTCGTCGACTGTCCGCCCTCGCTCGGCCCGCTCACGGTGAACGGTCTCGCAGCGGCCGACCGGGTGCTCGTTCCGGTGCAGTGCGAGTACTACGCGCTCGAAGGGCTTACGCAGCTGATCCACTCGATCGAGCTCGTCCGCTCGCGCCTGAACGCGCGCCTCGCGGTCGCCGGGATGCTCCTCACCATGGTCGACGGCCGCACGCGGCTCGCCGCCGACGTCGCCGGGGAGGTCCGGCGCCATTTCGGCGACCTCGTCTTCGACGCGGTCGTTCCACGCAACGTCCGTCTGGCCGAGGCTCCCAGTCACGGCTTGCCGATCACGGCCTACGACGCGACCTCGGTGGGAGCGGACGCGTACTACCGGGTTGCCGGGGAGCTCGTCGACCGTGTCTAACGCGGCCCCTGCTCCTTCCCGCCGCGGCCTCGGCCGCGGGCTGGACGTCCTGATCGGGGGCGCTCCCGAGACCGAGCTCGCGCATCTCGCCGTCGGCGCGATCCGCTCGAACACGCGCCAGCCGCGCAAGAAGTTCGACACGGAGGGGAGCGCGGGCCTCGTCGAGTCCGTTCGGACGCAGGGGATCGTGCAGCCGGTCGTGGTCCGGCCGAGCGGAGAGGGCCAGTACGAGCTGATCGCCGGCGAACGGCGCCTGCGGGCCGCGCGGGCCGCAGGCCTCGCTACGGTCCCGGCGCTGATCCGCGAGACGGACGATCGGGAGTCCCTCTTGCTCGCGCTCGTCGAGAACGTCGCGCGCGAAGACCTGTCCGCGGTCGAGGAGGCGCGCGCCTATGCGGTGCTGCAGGACGAGTTCGGGCTCTCCCTCGGCGAGCTCTCCGAGCGGGTCGGCCTCTCGAAGCCGGCCGTCTCGAATCGCCTGCGTCTGCTCGAGCTTCCCGACGACGTCCTCGGACTTGTCGAGCGCGGGCTCCTGAGCGAGGGTCACGGCCGCGCCCTGCTCGCGATCCCGGATCACGAGGAACGTCGGCGGCTCGCGCGGCGCGTGATCCGCCAGGGCCTCTCCGTGCGTGCGACCGAGCGGGCGGCCCGCTGGGCGGGCGCCCGAACGAAGCCTCGGATCCGCACGCCGGTCGACCCCGAGCTCGTCCGGCGCGTTCGCGAGCCCCTCGAGCGGCTGACCGGTGCGCCGGTGCGCGTCGGCGCGAGGCAGATCGAGATCCACTTCGACGACGAGACGCGCCTCGCGGAGATCGCCGAGGCGCTCGAGCGGGCCGGCGCCGAAACCGCGCCGTAACCGTTTGCCCGCCTCAGCCGTTCTTGACCAGGGATGCTCGAGCTCTGGTTCCAGGACATCGAGTCGCTCGAAGCGATCAACCAGGACGCGGAGACGCGCGACCTCATCCTCCGGATGGCCGGCCTCGCGAAAGGCGGGCGCCTCGGGACGTTCATCGACGCCGTAGACGCCGACGGCGAGCTCGACCAGCACACGAAAGACTGGCTCACCGAGCTCGCGCGCGACGAGACCTTTTTGCTGGCAGTCGAGGACTACCTTCGCCGCTGCCGGTACTACCACTAATAGGAGGGCTTGGCGCAATAGCGGCTATGCCGCCGAGAGGCGCTGCTCGCCCCGACGCGGCGTCCTCGGTCGCCCCCGTATCTCCTTCGATACGCGGGCTCCTTGCGTCCTTGCCTCGGAACGAGCCTCGCCGCCTCGGCGACGAGCGCCATCCCGCCAGCCCTCCTGGCCCGGCTACAATCCGCCTCCGCGGGCGATTAGCTCAGCTGGTTAGAGCGCCGCTCTGATAAGGCGGAGGTCCCTGGTTCGAATCCAGGATCGCCCATGCCCAGAACCCCTCGCAATCGGCGGCACCGAGCTCGGGAAACCCCTGGTATCGCTCGGGGGTTCGCCCCATAGCCACGGAGTACGACTCGGCGTAGCGTCCGGACGACGATGCGCGAACGGGTTCTCAAGCGATACGTGGGCGGCCTTGCCGTCGTGCTCTGCATCCTGAGCCTCGTCGCCTGCGGCGGCGGCGAGACCGGTGGGCGCCTGCCGGCGAGCGAGAGCTGCAGCTTCCGAGGAGACCTTTCGACGATATCCGTCGGATACGCCGACGTGTACGAATGCGATCGAGGCAGTAAGCCGCCTCGCTCCGATCCGGGCGAGGCGTACGAGTTCGGTTGCGGTGAAATGTCCCCCTCGGGCCTCGTCGCGGGGTCGGGCGAGGCGGGACCCGGCGCCGGGCGCCATGGTCCAAACCCGACTTATTGGTCTTGCCTTTAGATCGGCCTCGCGTGCGCGTCTTCGTGGCCGGGCTGGGGCCAGCGACGCCCGGCTCAGGGGATTTCCGGCACCACGCGTAGAAGCGGGAACTCGGGAACCGCTGTGACAAGGCGGAGGTCCCCGGTTCGATCCAAATCGCCTACCTCGCACAGCTCGTTTCGACCGCGTGCGACGGGTTATGTCGTGAAGCACGCGGAGTACACTCCGGAGGGAGGTCGGGTAGCCGAGTGCACGAGATGGTCATCTATGGGGTGAGCTTCGACATGGTCGGGAAGCAGCCGATCGTGCTCCTGAAGACGGCCGACGGCAACCGCTTCCTCCCCATCTGGATCGGCCACCCGGAGGCGGCGGCGATCCTCATGAAGCTACAGGGCGCGGCGACGCCGAGGCCCATGACGCACGACCTCGTCACGGACATGCTCGCGCAGCTCGACGCGCGCGTCGTGCGGATCGCGGTCACGGAGCTCCGAGACAACACCTTCTACGCGATGATCACCGTCGCCGTCGACGGATCCGAGATCGAGATCGACTCACGCCCGAGCGACGCGATCGCGCTCGCCGTCCGCGCCGAGGCGCCGATCTTCGCCGCGGAGGCCGTGATCGAGGAGAGCGCGATCGAGTTCGAGCACGACGAGGAAGTGAACGAGGAAGCCGTCGTCGAGGAGTTCAAGAAGTTCCTCGACGAGGTAAAGCCCGAAGACTTCTCAGCAGAGTCCTAGCGCTCTGATTGCGACCGTCCCACGGTCGCTGGCGCACCCTCAGGGCGCTACGACGCAGGCCTAGGCGGATTCGGCCTTTTCGCCGTCCTCGAGCGCTGCGACCTCGCGCTTCGTCAGATCGAGGAGCTCGCCGTAGATCTCCCGCAGGCCGTCCGGGGTCAGCGGCCCGCGGTTGGCCCGCGAGAGGTACGAGAACATCCAGTCCTCGCGCGCCTGGTCGATGAACTCGTACCCGCGCGAGGTCTTGTACTGCTTCAGCCGCGCGACGAGCTTCAGCCGCTTGTTGATGCCTTCGACGATCGCACGGTCGTTGTCCGAGATCTGCTCGCGCAGCTGGCGGACGAGCGGGTCACGGTCGGCTTCGCTGCCGGATCTCATCGGCTCAGGATACGTCGCGAAGCCAGTTAGCCGAAGACGTACACGCTCGTGCCGACGCCCCAGCGGGAGAAGATCCTCGGCGCGTACCAGAGCGGTGTCCGCACGCAGCCGTGGCTCGCCTGGTATGCGGGCACGGAGTGGTAGCCGTGGATCGCGAAGGCGCCGGTGAAGAACATCGAGTAGTACATGCCGACGCCGTTGAAGCCGGGGCTCTTCCAGTAGACGTGGAAATGCCCGACGGGCGTGTTGCCCGTCGCGCCGGTCGAGACGTGGGAGATTCGCACGACCTTCCCGTCACGCACCTCGTAGAGCAGCTGGCGCGGCTTCGAGACCTCGATGTGGTTACCGCGCCGGATGTGGGCGCGCGGCGTGCCGGAGTCGCGCAAGACCCTCCAGAGCCGGGCGGGGAAGTAGCCGGTGCGGGCGAGGCCGTGCACCTTCTGGAAGGCGAGCACGGCGTCCCTCGTGTCGTAGCCGTACCGGCGATCGACGCCTGCGAGAGCGTAATGGCGAGCCGCGAGGCTCTTGTCGAGCCAGCGTGCGGCGACGCCGGACGAGCCGAGGCCGAGCGACACGCGCCGGACACGCACGCGGACGACGCGCCGGCGGGCCGTGTAACCGGAGGACGGCTTGACGCGGACGTAGGCGCGGTAGCGGAACCAGCGCGTCGTCGGGATACGGACGCGGTAGTACCCGCGGCGACTCAAGCGGGCCTTGCGAGTCGTCGACCCGATCCGGACGTTCACCGAGCCGGCCGCCTTGGGGACGAGCCTCCCCCGGACGTAGAGTCGTGCACCGATCGTGCGAGATCCGGTGCGCCGCGTCGAGAGGAGCGGACGGATCGCGATCGAGACGGGCGCGGACTGCACATCCGCTCCTGTCCCGTCCGTGCCCATCGCGAGGAACGTGGCGGGGCTCTTCATCACTCCCTGGAACGAGAACGAACCGTCCGCCTTGGTCGTCGTCGTGCCGGCAAGCGCCCACGTCGACGGCCCGGTCTGGCGGTAGAGGCGGACGGACTCGCCTCCGGCGGCAGGCGTGACCGTGCCGGTGAACGTTGCCGTCCGGGCCCAGGTGACTCGCGCGGGCGCGGTCAACGTGACCGAATCGGCGGCGAGCGCGGAGCCGGGTGCGAGCAGCCCGACGACGACCCCCAGGAATATCGCTCGCCGCACCTTCGTATTGTGCGCAGAAAGGTCGGCTAGAGGAAAGCGATCGTCACCGCGATCGCGAGGCCGTTGTATGCGACGTGGGCCACGTAGCCGGGCCAGATGCTCCCGGAGCGCAGCCGCACCCAGGCGAGCCCCGCGCCGAAGAGGACGAGCGGGGGCAGCGCGGCGAGCACGCCGTGGGCAAGCCCGAACGCGATCGCCGAGCCGGCAATCGCGAGGGCCGGGCCGAACGTCTCGAGCACGCGTACGCCCAGTCCGCGGTAGAAGAGCTCCTCGGCGAAGGGGCCGAAGACCACGATGAGCGCCGTGTTCGCCGCGAACGCACCCGCATGCTCGGGTTGCCAGCTGGTGGGCTCGAGGCCCTGTTCCCTGCCTCCGTGGAGGAAGGGTTCCAGCACGGCCGAGACCACGAGAGATCCGAAGACGACGCCGAGGGCGAGGCCGATCCACCTCGGCGCGAATGAGTTCAGGCCGAGCGCGCGGGCAGGTCGCTCGAAGGCGAACGCGACCCCGACCGTCAACCCGACGAGCACGACCCAGTTGATCGATGCCGCAAGCGCGAAGTCGTAGTCGTAGAGGAGGTTGCGCTCCGGGCGCCCCGAAACGAAGGCGAGCGCGGCGAAGATCCCGGCGAGCGCGAGCCAGAGGACGAGCGCGAGCGAGCTATGTCTGCTCGAGGGCTCGCTCGAGGTCTCCGACGATGTCGCCGGCATCCTCACAGCCTACGGACACCCTCAGGAGCCCCTCCGAGACGCCGGCGGCTTCGAGCTGCTTGGGCGTGAACTGGCGGTGGCTTGTCGAGGCGGGGTGTGAGACGACGGTGTCGACGCCGCCGAGGCTCGTCGCGCGCCGGCACAGCTCGAGGGCGTCCATGACCCGCTCGCCGGCCTCGCGACCCCCGTCGACCTCGAAGGCGAGTATCCCGCCGAAGCCGTCGAGTAGTCGACGCGCGAGCTCGTGCTGCGGATAGCTCGGCAGGCCCGGGTAGAAGACGCGGGCGACGCGGGGGTGGGCCTCCAGCGCCTCCGCGACGGCGAGGCCGTTGGCGCAGTGACGTTCCATCCGAAGCGTCAGCGTCTTCAGGCTTCGGCGGAGGAGGTAGGCCGCGAACGGGTCGAGAACCGCTCCGGTGTCGATCAGGTGACGGCGCGTCCCCGTGACGAGCTCAGCCGAGCCGGTCACGACTCCGGCCGTAACGTCGTGGTGGCCGTTCAGGTACTTCGTCGCCGACTGGCAGACGAGGTCGGCCCCGTGTTCGAGCGGACGGCAGAGCGCCGGCGAGGCGAAGGTGTTGTCGACGACGAGGAGCCCGTCGCCCTTCGTCGCGGCTACCGCGTCCAGGTCGGCAATGGGCATCGCCGGGTTGGCGATCGTCTCGACGTAGCGGACCTTGGCCGGGCGTTCCCACGCGGCGAGGTCGGTCACGTCGGCGTAGACGACGTCGACCCCGAGCTTCCGCACATGGTGCTCGACGAGCGCGTACGTCGTCCCGTAGAGCTGGGCTGCGCAGAGCAACGTATCCCCGGCCTCGAGCGTCGAGAAGAGCGCAGCGGCGATCGCCGCCATGCCCGAGCCGGACGCCTGCCCCGCTTCCGCCCCGTCGAGCGCGGCGCAGACGGCGGCCGCGTCCTCGACCGTGGGATTCCGGAGCCGCGAGTAGAGGAACCCGTACTCCTCCTCGCTCATGACCCGCCCGAACTGCGCGGCCGACTCGAAGGCGAACGTGGACGACGTGACGATCGGCTCGACGAGCGGCTTCCCCGGAGCCGGCCCCCGCTCCGGCGCGTGGATCGCACGTGTCGAGAGCCCTGCCCGTCGCGCGTGGTCTTTCGTCATGGAAGCCCGAGCCGGTCCGGAAGCGTACCGAGCGGGGCAGGGGCGAACCGCATTCCCGCCGCCTCGGCGCCCTCTCGGTCGGCGTCGCCGTCGCCGACGTGAAGCGTCCGAGCGGGCTCGACCCCCAGGCGCGAGAGCGCAAGCTCGAAGATGCGCGGATTCGGTTTCGGCACGCCGGCCTCGCCAGAGGTGACGACGGCATGGAAGCGGTCCGCGAGGCCGAGCCGTTCGAGGTAGTGCGGAAAGCCGACGTCCCAGTTCGTCACGCAGGCCAGTGCGACTCCGCTCCCGCGAAGGCGGTCGAGGGCCTCCACGGCCCCGGAAGCCGGCCGGAAGGAGAGCGCCTCGACGAACGGCCGGGCGAACTCGCCGGGGTCGATGTCCGCGCCGGCGGCGTCGAGGAACACGCCGGCGCACGCCCGGCGGAGGGCTGCCAGGGTCACCTCGTCACGACCCTCGTGCGCGCGCGGGACGTAGAAGGCCACCTCGGCCTGGAACGCCCGGCGGACGGCGGGCTCCTCGCGCTCGATGCCCCGTTCGGCGAGCGATGCGCGAAGGCGCGGGACGGGATCTTCGAGCTCGACGAGCGTGCCGAACGCGTCGACGGTTACCGCGTCGAGGTCGGCCGGGCTAGCGGAAGGCATCCGGATGCAACGTGCGGGCGAGCGCAGCGAGGCCGGCCGGAACGCGCGGGCCCGCGACCTGCACGAGGTCGGAGGGGATCACCGCGATTCGCCCGCGCCGGACGGCCGGGATGAGGCGGGCCTCCGGGTCCGTGCGCAGCGCGGCGGCCCCGACGCCGCTCGACGACGTGACGAGATAGAGGTCGGGATCGAGCTTGGCGATCCGGCGAGGCGTGAAGGGTGCCTCGCCCGCACGCGCGGCGGCGACGTTTCGGCCGCCTGCCAGCCGGATCAAGTCGCCGAGCAGCGACTGCGCTCCGACGGTCGTGTAGAAACCGGTGTCCACGAAGACGTCGACGGGCGTCACGCCTGCGAGGTGGGCCCGCACGCGTGCGATGCCCGCCTCGATGCGGGCGGCGAGGTGGCGGGCCTCGACCGGGCGGCCGACGAGAAAGCCGAGATCCACGGCGGCTCGTTCGACGTCTGCCACGGACGACCCGGGCGAGACGTACACGGCGCTTCGCGAGCTCCGCTTGATCTGGCCGAGATCGAAGGGATCCGTGTCCTCGCTTGCGACGACGAGGTCCGGGCGGGCACGGACGACAGCGTCCAGATCGAGAGCCCCGCGACCTGCGAATGCCTGTGCCTTCACCCCGAGAGCCGCGAGCAGCTCGGCGGGTCCGCGGCCGACGGCGACGATCGTCCGAGGTCTCGATTGCGCCGTCGTCGGCTCGTCACCGGCGCCGCGCACGGTGATCGGATACGTCTGGGCCAGCGCGCCGGTCGGCTCGTAGCGCTCGCCGCAGGCCGTCGCGAGGAGGGCGGCGAGGGCAAGGGCAAGGGCGCAACGTGGCATTCGATCAGTGACTATCCCGAATGTGCAGCTCTTTAGTCTCGAGGAAGCGAACGAGCTGCTCGCCCGGCTGCGCCCGCTGGTCGAGCGTCTCGTCGAGCAACGCCGCCGGTTTCGAGTTCGGGAGGAGCGTCTCGCGGAGATCCGCGGCGCCGTGCTCGGCAACGGAGGCCGGATCGACTCGCGCGAAGAGGACGCATTGCGGCGAGAGCTGGCGCAATCCTCCGAGGTCCTCGCGGATCTCGTCGGCGAGATCCATGCCGTCGGCGCCCAGGTGAAGGATGTCGATATGGGCCTACTCGACTTCCCGGCGCGTCACCCCGACGGCGAGGTCGTCATGCTCTGCTGGCGTCTCGGCGAGGACGAGATCGGCTTCTGGCACGGCCTCGAAGACGGCTTTGCGGGGAGGAAGCCGCTCCCCTTCTAGAGAACGGACGTCCGATGGACTGGTGGAAACGAGCGGCTGTCGTGGGAGTGGTGATCGTCGCGACGCTCGTCGTCGCGAAGCTCGCCGACCGCGCGATCGCCCGCCGTCTGCGTCTTCCTCCGGAGTCGCTCACGCGCTATCGCGTTTTGCGCCGGACGATCGTCGTCGCGATCGCGACCGTGGGAATCCTGAGCGCGCTTCTCGTCATTCCCGAGGTCCGGGCGATCGCCGGCGGCGTCCTCGCCTCGTCGGCTGTCCTCGGCCTCGTGCTCGGCCTCGCGGCTCAGCGCACGCTCGCCAACTTCGTCGCAGGCATGCTGATCGCCTTCACGCAACCTCTCCGGCTCGGCGACCACGTCGAGGTGCTCGGAACCACCGGCACAGTCGAGGAGATCCGCCTCACGTACACGGTCCTCCGGACGCCTGACGGAGCCAGGTTCTTCATCCCGAACGAGCGTCTCGCCTCCGATACCATCCGAAACGCGACCATCGCGGGCGACGAGCATCTCGCGCGGGTCAACGTTCCGGTTCCGCTCTCCGCCGACCTGGACGGGATCCTCGCAATGCTCGCGGAGGTAGCCGGGGTCGCGCCTGAATCCGTCGGGGACAAGGAGCCAGTCGTCAGCGTGACCGAGCTGGAGACCGATCGAGCGATCGTCAGCATCGATGCCTGGGCGCCCAGCGCCGGCGACGCCGGACGCCTCGCGTCGCGGATTCGTCGCGAGGCCCACCGGCGCCTGCGCGAGCAGGGAGCCTACGCGTGACGCCGCCTGCGAACGGGAACGGCCCGCGCGGCAACGGGCGTCCGCGCAACGGGAACGGGAGCCGGAAGCCCACGCCCTTCGCCCGCCATCATCGGCGCCGTCGTCAGCGCCGTCGCCAGGAGCGCGTCCGGAGAAGGCGCGTCGTCGCCTTCACGGTCGTCTCGGCGGTCGTCGCGCTCGTGCTCGCGATCGCGGGTGGGACGCTGACGGGCGCGACGACGCTCACGCACAACTGCGACCTCGCCTCGCTCCGGCCGGTCACGATCGGCCAGAACTCGTTCGTGTACGCAGCGGACGGCTCGGTGCTCGGCTCGATCCCTGCCGAGAAGAACCGCGAGCCGGTCCATCTCGAGCAGATGTCGAAGTGGGTCCCCGTCTCCACCGTGGCGATCGAGGATCGCCGCTTCTACCAGCACGGTGGCCTCGACTACGAGGGCATCTTCCGTGCGCTCGTCCGAAACCTCGAGAGCGGGAGGATCGTCGAGGGCGGCTCGACGATCACGCAACAGCTCGTGCGGAACCTCTACATCGGGAACGAGCGCTCGCTTCAGCGGAAGGTCAAGGAGGCCTGCCTCGCGATCAAACTCGACAAGGCCTGGTCGAAGGAGCGGATCCTCGAGACGTACTTGAACCAGGTCTATTTCGGGAACCACGCGTACGGGATCGAGGCCGCGTCGCAGACCTACTTCTCGAAGCACGCGTCGAAGCTCACCCTCCTGCAGGCGGCCCTCCTCGTCGGACTCCCGCAGGCGCCGTCGGTCTACGACCCGTTCACGCGTCCCGGCGACGCGCTCGCGCGCCGGAACGAGGTGTTGCAGGCGATGGCGACGAACGGCGACCTCACGCCGGACGAGTACGCGGTCGCGATCAGGAAGCCTTTGCGGCTGCGAGCGGGAGACGTCTACACGAAGATCCGCGAGCCGTACTTCTTCAGCTACGTACGCGATCAACTCGTCGAGAAATACGGTGCGAACACCGTCCGCAGCGGCGGCCTGCGCGTCTACACGACGATCATCCCCCGCTACCAGCGGCTCGCCATCAGCGCGATCAAGAGGACGCTCTACCTGAAGAGCGATCCCGCCTCGGCGATCGTCTCGATCGACCCGGACACCGGAGCGATCCGCGCCATGACGGCCGTAATCCCCGGAAAGCGGAGGATCCAGTTCAACCTGGCTGCGCAGGGCCGTCGCCTCGCCGGTTCGGCGTTCAAGCCCTTCACCCTGACGACGGCGATCCTTCAGGGGGCCAACCCGGCGACGACGCACTACCTTTCGGCGCCGTTCCACTGGCAGCCGGATCCGACGTGCCCGACCTCCGATCCGAACTGCGTGTGGGACGTTGCCACTGACGACAACGCCTATTACGGCCCCTCGAACCTGGTCGACGCGACCGTCCGCTCCGACAACACCGTGTACGCGAGGCTCGCGCTCGACGTCGGCCCGGAGAACATCGTGAGGACAGCTCATCTGATGGGCATCCGCTCGAAGCTGCAGCCGGTGCCGTCGATCACTCTCGGAACGCAGCCGGTGTCCGTACTCGAGATGGCGTCCGCGTACGCGACGTTCGCCGCGGGCGGAATCCGGTCGAAGCCGATGGCGATTCGGAAGGTGGTGCTGCCGAACGGCAGCACCGACAAGGACGCGGGCTGGGGGAAGCCGGAGCGCAAGCGCGTGATCAGCGACGGAGTCGCCTACGAAGTGACGAAGATCCTCGAGCAGAACATCCAGCGCGGGACCGGGACGGGCGCGAACATCGGCAGACCGGCTGCGGGTAAGACCGGAACGCACGAGGACTTCAAGGACGCCTGGTTCTGCGGCTACACGCCCAACCTCACCACGGCGGTCTGGGTCGGCTATCCGAAGGCGGAGATTCCGATGCGAGACGTCCACGGCATCGAGGTGTTCGGCGGGACGTTCCCGGCGACGATCTGGCGTCTCTTCATGTCCGGTGCGCTCGCGGGGGTTCCGGCGGTCGACTTCCCGCTTCCGCTCCAGCCTCCCCTCTTCAAGCCGTTCCACGGCCAGTACGCGATGTCGGGCGCGCCGACGACGACGAGCGCAGGGACGTCGGGGCCGACCTCCTCGAGCACGTCCACGAGCGCGCCGCCTCCGACGAGCACCTCCGCGCCGCCTCCGACGACGACGGCGCCGCCTCCGACGACCACCGCTCCGGCGACCACGACTACCCCGTAGAGACGGTTGCGGGCACGGTCGTTCCGACCGTCGTGGTCGGTGGAGACGTCGTGGGCGGTTGCGTCGTGGGAGCGGTCGTCGTCGTCGGCTCGGTCGTGGTCGTGTGCGTGCTCGGCGCCGTAGTCGGCTCGGGGGCGGCAGTCGTCGTCGGTTGCGCGCTCGACGTGTGCTTCGGAACGTTCGGCGCCGTCGTCGGCGACGTCTCGTCACCGCCGGACGCGACGAGGAGCGCCAGCGCAAGCCCACCACCTGCCAGGACCGCGAGCGTTGCCAGAAGAGGAAACAAACGTCTGCGGCGCCGCTCCTGCGCGGACGGACCCGGCGCCGGCGTCCGCGGGAGTGCGACGGTGGCCTCGGTCGGGTCCGGCGCCGTGGCCGGAGGGAGGACGACCGTCGCGTCTCCCTCGAGCGCGGCGACGAGCGCTCCGCCGTCGGGCGGGCGATCTTTCGCCGCCTTTGCGAGGGCGGCCGTCGCGAGGGCGGCGAGGTCGGCCGGGGCATCGGGCGCGAGCTCCTCGATCGGCGCGGGCGTCTCCTCGCGGTGCTTGAGGGCGAGCTCGAGGGGCTGCTCGCCCTGGAAGGGCAGGCGGCCGGTGAGCATCCGGTAGAGGATGACGCCGAACGAGTAGACGTCGGCAGGCGGCCCTGTCTGCTCCCCGGCAGCCTGCTCCGGCGACAGGTACGCGGCGGTGCCGAGGATCGTGCCTGCTTCGGTCAGCGTGGCCTCGCCGCGGGCGTGGGCGATCCCGAAGTCGGCGAGCTTCGCTCGGCCCTCGTCGTCGAAGAGGACGTTCGACGGCTTGAGATCGCGGTGGACGATGCCGTGAGCGTGCGCGTGCGCGAGCCCGGCGGCGAGCTGCCCGGCGATCGCCCGCACGTCGTCTTCCGGAAGCGGCTTGCCGGGCGGCAGCCGCTCTTCGAGGCTTCCGCCGGAGAGATGCTCGAGGACGAGGTACTGCGTTCCGTCTTCCTCGCCGAAGTCGAAGACGGCCGCGATGTTCTCGTGACCGAGCGACGCGGCCGCGCGGGCCTCGCGGACGAAGCGTGCGGGATCTCCGTGGGCCGCGTGGAGCTTCACGGCAACCTCTCGGTCCAGCTCGAGATCGCGCGCGAGCCAGACCTCGGACATGCCGCCGCGCCCGAGGACCTCACGCAGCTCGAAGCGACCTCCTATGAGCCGTCCTTCCACGGGTTAGCTTATGAACGCCATGGGTGCTCTTCTCTCCGTCGAAGACGCGCAACGGAAAATACTCGAGCGTCTCGAGCCGCTCGACGCCGAGCGCGTCCCGATCGAGCGCGCCGCAGGGCGCGTGCTGGCGGCGGAGGCAGTCTCCTCAGTCGATCTGCCGCCCTTTCCGAGCTCCGCGATGGACGGGTTCGCCCTTCGTGCGGCGGATACGGACGCGGCGCCGCTCGATCTTCCCGTCGTGGCGCGGATCGCCGCCGGAAGCCCCGCGACGCGTCCGCTTTCGGCAGGCGAGGCCATGGCGATCTCGACCGGCGGAGTCGTTCCCGACGGCGCCGATTCGGTCGTCCCGATCGAGCACGTCGAGGTCGCCGACAGCCGCATCACCGTGCGGGAGGCGATCTCGGCAGGCCTGAACGTGCGGCCGCGCGGAGGCGACGTGCATGCGGGAACTGTCGTGCTGGACCCGGGGACGCGGCTCGGCGCGGCCCAGGTCGGAGCGCTCGCCGCCGCGGGAATCGCCGAGGTTCGATGCACGAAGCGTCCGCGTGCCGGCATCCTCGTCACCGGCTCGGAGCTTCGCCGTCCCGGCGACGAGCTCGGGCCGGGCCAGATCTACGAGTCGAACGGCCTTCTGCTCGCCGCGGCGCTCCACTCCGCCGGCGCGGTGCCGGCTCAGCTCGGCGTCGCGAGCGACGATCCCGAGGAGCTGGAGCGCGCGCTGGAGCGCGCTCTGCTCGGCTTCGACATGCTCGTAACGTCGGGAGGAGCCTCTGTCGGACCCCATGACCTCGTCCGCGCGACGCAGGAGCGGCTGCGCGCCGAGGAGGTCTTCTGGCGCGTCGCGATCAAGCCGGGGAAGCCGGTTGCGTTCAGCATGCGGAGGAAGCATCCGATCTTCAACCTGCCCGGGAACCCGGTCTCGGTGCTCGTAACGTTCGAGCTCTTCGTGCGCCCGGCGGTCGAGGCTCTGCTGGGAGTTCCCGATCCGCTCCCGCGCTTCCTCCGCGGCCGGCTGGCGAGGTCGCTGCGACGGAACCGTGAGCGGGACGAATTCGTTCGCGCGCGTACGCGGCACGGAGACGAGGAGCCGGAGCTCGAGCCGCTCGACGGGCAGGAGTCGCACATGATCGCGGCGGCCGGACGGGCCGACGCGCTGATCGCGATAGGCGCCGGCGACGGGGAGATCGCCGCCGGCGAGAGCGTGCACTACCTGCGGCTCGCGTAGGCGGTCCCGCAGCCGCCGCCGGATCACGGCTCTTCTAGCGCCTCCGGATCCTGCGTGGATTCGCGCCGTGCGGCCCTGCGCCGGCGGCCGCGCGTGAACAGGACGAGCTGGCGGATGGTCTCGCGAATCGGACCGCGGGCAGCGCGCTCTTCCGGCTCGGGATACGGTGCGTAGCGGCCCGCGGCGAGCGCGGCGATCTGCCCGCCGGCTGCGCCCCAGGCGAGCCCCGCGACGAGAAGGGGAACCGGGATGTATCCGACGGCCGCGAGCTCGACGAGATACCACGGCGCGTCGAAGCCAAGGCCGAAACGGAGCGCGAGCTCGAGCAAGAGGACGAGCGGGCCCAGAAGTCCGATCGCCGTGACGGCGACTCGCACCGCGGCGGGCCGGTCCGACCAGTGCGGGAGCCAGAGCCAGGCGTGGAGCGACGGCAACAGGAAGAAGAGCGCGTAAGGGTTGACGGCCGCCACGACGAGCGCCATCACGCAGAGTGCGAGCATCGCGGCCAGATGGCCCCCGAGCTCCTCGGGCCGCGAGACCGGGTGCGTCGCGGTCAGGCGCGGCCGTGCGACCAGCCAGCCGACGATGCCGAGGCCGGTCAGGACGATCAGGCCGCCGATCGACCAGTCGCCGGCCGGGCTCGTGTCCGGGTTGAGCGGTCGAGCCGGCCCGGTCGGGATGACTCCGAGCGCGACCAGGAGGAGGAAGACGAGCCCGACCCAGGCCCAGACGCCGACCCGACTCCGATAGCTGCGCAGGCCGGGTGCCAGCCTGATCGCCCGACGGCGGCAGCGCGCGAAGAGGTCGATCGTCGCCGCGAGGATCGGCACGAGGGCGGCCAGGAGCGCGAACTCGATCGTCCACCCGCGGATGAGGCGCGTGCCGGTATAGACGAAGGACCCCGTTCCGTGCGGGATGTCCGCCCCCTGGTCGATCGCCATCACGAGCGCTTGCGAGGAGCTGCCGAGCGCCGCGAGCCGGGGTCCACGCAGAGCCTGGAGCGTGTCCGTGTCGGGCGAGCGGGGCCGATCGCCGCTCGTGGTCATGGTCACGGCCGGCGTCCCGCGGGCGACGAAGGGCGCCTGCTCGTACAGGCTGAACGGGAAGGCGAGGTCGAGCATCTGGGCGAAGGCCCCGGGTCGGCCCGCAGTCGTCTCGGCCTGCTCCTCGACGCTCGCCTCCGCGGTGGCGAGGAGCGTCGCAGCCGGGGAGCGCGGCGTGTCGGAGCCGAACTCGAGCCGTGGACCGCCGGTACCTCCGAGCGCGTCGAGGTTCACGAGCGCGACCGTGCGCCGGGCATACGGCGACTCACGCGCGAACTGCGCGGCCCCGAGGCCGCCGTAGGCGCCTCCGTCCGTCGACACGAAGACGAAGGTGTGCGCGAACGGCAGCCGTGCGGTCCCGCCCACCGCCGCCGTGCTGGCGTCGCGCGCCAGCTCGAGCAGAGCCGCGGTTCCCGAGGCGTTGTCGTCGACCCCGGGGGAGAGGCCGCTGTTGTCTCGATGGGCAACAAGGACGATTGTGTCCGGCGAGCGGCCGGGGAGAACGGCGACGACGTTCACGAGCTCGCGACGGCCTAGCCCGGGAACGTCGGCCGCGAACGGCTCGCGCCGGCCCTGGATGCGGTAGTCGGCGAGGCGTGCGATGACCCACGCGGCCGCGCCGCGTGCGCCCGGCGTCCCCGGACGCCGATCCGGGAAACGGCGCGCGAGCTCCGTGGCGAACTGGACGGCGGTGGTCTCGTCGAAGGTCGGCGGGAGCGCCGCCGGGGGGAGCGGCTCGGCCTGCCCGACGGTGAACGCGGCGAGCAGGAGCGGCACTGCCGCGACCGCCCACGCGACGCGGTAGATGCGGCCGTTCACAGGCCGCTCGAGCGACCCACGCCGGTGGCGGCGGCGGCCCTGCGCCGGGAGAGGTGGCGGCGGACTGTCCGTCCGCTGAGGCTACCGAAGAGGTCTGACCGCGCTTGGCGCTACCTATCCTGTGTTCGTGGCCACGAGCGAGGCGACGATCCTGCTCGTCGACGACGAGGAGTCGATCCAGAAGCTCCTCACGTATCCGCTCGAGCGCGACGGGTTTCGCGTCGTGCAGGCTCGGGACGGCGAGGAAGCCCTCAGCCGCTTTGCGCAGTCCGACGTCGACCTGGTCGTGCTCGATCTTGCCCTGCCGAGGCTGGACGGGATCGAGGTCTGCAAGCGGCTGCGCTCGCGCAGCGCGGTGCCGATCATCATGCTCACGGCGCGCGACGACGAGGTGGACAAGGTGCTCGGCCTCGAGCTCGGCGCCGACGACTACATCACCAAGCCGTTCTCGATCCGCGAGTTCCGCAGCCGCGTGCGAGCGCTGCTGCGCCGGGCGCAGCTCCCCGCGGTCTCCCGGCGTGACGTGATCCAGGAGCACGAGCTCGAGATCGACGTCCCGAGGCGGTCCGTCCGGGTTCGCGACCGGCCCGTCGCCCTCACGTACGTCGAGTTCGAGATCCTGCGCATTCTCGCCGAGAGCCCGGGCCGGGTGTACAGCCGCTCGATGCTGCTCGAGCTGCTCTGGGGGAGCGCGGACTTCCGCGACCCGCGCACGATCGACGTGCACGTGCGCCACCTTCGCGAGAAGCTCGAGAACGACCCGAGCGAGCCGGACTACATCTTCACCGTGCGCGGTGCCGGCTACCGCTTTCGGGACGGGCGCTGATGCAGCGACTTCGCTTCGGCGTGCTCCGCAGCCTGAGCGTCAAGCTCGCCGTCGCGATGCTCCTCGTCGTCGCGGCCGCGATGGCGCTCGTCTACCTCGCGGTCCTGCCGCGCCTCGAATCGCGCCTCGTCGGCGCGAAGATCGCACAGCTCGAAGCGACGTACCCGTCCTTTTCCGCCCGAGTGAGCGCACGGTCCGACCCGTTTACGCTGCAGGAGCTCGCGCTCGAGCTCTCGGAAAGCACGGGCGCGCGCGTCGTCGTCTTCCGGCGAGTCGGGTCCCTGAGCCTCATCGTCGCGGACTCGCGGCGAGGCAGCACGTCGGCCGACGTCGTCGACGATCGGTTCGCCCGCGAATCGTCGGCGACCGGGCTGCTCGAAAGCGGCAGAACGGAGCGCGACGGTGTGCAGCTCGCCGAGGTCGCCTTTCCGGCGGGCACGAAGACGGTCCTCCTCTCGGCACCGATCGAGGATGCGCTCGCGAACGTCCGCCTCGTGCGGAGGAGCCTCCTTCTCGCCGCGGCGGCTGCCCTGGCGGTGTCGCTCTTCGTCGGGTCGCTGGCGGCCTGGAGCTTCACACGCAGGATCAAGCGGCTCGAGACGGCTGCCGAGCGCCTCGCCGGCGGCGACTTCCAGACTCCGGTCGAAGACTCGGGCGAGGACGAGATCGCGGAGCTCGCGCACGCGTTCGACCACATGCGGCGGCAGCTCGCCCAGCTCGACCATGCCCGGCGCGAATTCATCGCGAATGCCTCCCACGAGCTCAGGACCCCGCTCTTCTCGCTGGGCGGCTTCCTCGAGCTCTTCGCCGACGAGGAGGTGGAGGAGGCGACTCGGAGAGACTTCCTCGCCGAGATGCGCGCGCAGGTCGACCGGATGACGAGGCTCGCCACGGATCTGCTCGACCTCTCGCGCCTGGATGCCGGCCAGCTCGCGATCGCGAGCGCTGACGTCGACCTGACGGCGACCGCCCGCACGCTCGCCGAGGAGTTCCGTCCTCTGTCCGAGCTGAGCGGACATGTCCTCACGGTCGACGCCGGTGAGCCGGTGCACGCCGTCGGCGACGAGGAGCGCGTGCTGCGAATCGGGCGGGCGCTCGCCGAGAACGCCTTCCGTCACACGCCGATCGGGACGGCCGTCACCGTTGCCGTCCGCGAAGACGAAGGCGAGGCGATCCTCCGCGTGTGCGACGAGGGGCCGGGCATCGCCGAGGTCGATCGGGACCACCTTTTCGACCGCTTCTACAGGGGAGGAACGACGCACGCGTCGGGCAGCGGGCTCGGCCTGGCGATCGCGAAGGAGCTCGCGGAGCGGATGGACGGCTCGATCGAGGTCGCCTCGAGGCCGGGTGACACCGTTTTCACGCTGCGCCTGCCGGTTGCGCGCCGCGAGGCGTTTTCACGGCAAAACGAGGAGGCGTCCGTCGACGGGGAGAAGCCTGCGCCGACCGGCGACGCCGCAGCCACCCGCGAGGACCGCTTCTCTACGCTGTAGCCGGTCGTGGGTCGCGCCTCTCTCATCGCCGCGGTCGCGGTCGTTGCCGGCCTGTTGGGGGGCGCCGCTGCGCTCGCGATCGGTGCGGCAGCCGGGTGGGTCGGAAGCGGCGAGACCTTGGTCGTACCTGCCGGCGACGGTGTCGGCGGGAGCAGCGGGGACGCGGACGTCGTGTCCGGCGGCGCCGGAAAGCCGCTCGCTGGGAACGGCTTCGACCCGGCCGCGATCTACCGCAGCCGCGCGGCCGGCGTCGTGACGATCGTCGCTCTCTTCGGGGAGCACGCGCAGAACGGCAGCGGAAACGCCGCGCAGGGGTCCGGATTCGTCGTCTCCTCGAAGGGCTACATCCTCACGAACTCGCACGTGATCACCACGGCCGGGGAGGACCCGGCGGACACGACGCCGGACCCGGCCTCGACGATCTACGTCGAGTTCCGCGACGGCGACCGTGTGCCCGCCGAGGTCGTGGGCTGGGACATCTTCGACGACGTGGGCCTCCTGAAAGTCGACCCGGGGTCGCATGCGCTCACGACGGTGCCGCTCGGGGATTCCACGGCCGTCCAAGTCGGTCAGCCCGTCGCCGCGATCGGGAGCCCTTTCGGGCAGATGAGCTCGTTGAGCGTAGGCGTGGTCGCGGCGACCGAGCGCTCGATCAACTCCCTGACCTCGGGCTACGATCTCGTCGACGCGATCCAGACGGACGCCCCGATCAACCGCGGAAACTCCGGGGGGCCGATGCTTGACGCACGGGGCCGCGTGATCGGGATCAACGCCCAGATCAGGAGCGAGTCGGGGAACGCGGAAGGGGTCGGCTTCGCGGTTCCGATCAACTCGGCGAAGCGCTCGATGACCCAGCTGATCGCGACGGGGCATGTCCGCTACGCGTGGATCGGAATCTCGACTCAGACGGTGACCCCGTCGCTCGCGCGCCACTTCGGCTTCGCGGCTCGACGGGGCGCCGCGATCCAGTCCGTCGTCCCGGCGAGCCCCGCCGAGCGCGCCGGTCTGCAGGGAGGCCGCGCCGAGACGCAGTTCGAGGGCGTCCCCTTCCAGCCCGGCGGCGATCTCATCGTCGCCATCGACGGGCAGCACGTGGAGACGGCCGAGGACGTCGTCCGCATGATCGCCGAGCGGCTCCTGCCCGGCCAGACGACGCGGCTGACCATCCTGCGCGGCTCGAGCCGGCTCGTCGTACCCGTGAAGCTCGGCGAGCGGCCGGCGAGCCCGCCATCGTCCCGGTAGGGCGCCGACCGCGGCGCGCGGTACATTCGGCCCGTGGCGAGGCGACCGGTCGAGGACGTTGTCCTCCTTGGCGACAACCTCGAGCTTCTCCCGCAGTTCGCGGATGGCTGCTTCCAGCTCGTCTATATCGACCCGCCCTTCAACACCGGGACGACGCAGAAGCGACGGACGATCACGGTGCTCGCCGACGCGAGCGGCGACCGGGTCGGCTTCGCAGGGAAGCGGTACGCGACGCGCGTGCTCGCCGAGCGGTCCTACGGCGACCGGTTCGACGACTACCTCGGGTTCCTCGAGCCGCGTCTGCGCGAGGCGCGGAGGCTGCTGGCCGAGACCGGGACGCTGTACCTGCACGTCGACTACCGCGAGGCCCACTACTGCAAGCTCCTCCTCGACGAGCTCTTCGGCCGCGCGTGCTTCCTGAACGAGATCATCTGGGCCTACGACTACGGCGCGAGGCCGCGCCGGCGCTGGCCCGCGAAGCACGACACGATCCTCGTGTACGTCCGTGATCCGACGCGCTACCACTTCGACGCGACCGCGGTCGAGCGCGAGCCGTACATGGCCCCGGGGCTTGTGACGGCCGAGAAGGCCGCCCGCGGCAAGCTGCCGACGGACGTCTGGTGGCACACGATCGTCTCGCCGACGGGGCGTGAGAAGACGGGATATCCGGGCCAGAAGCCCGAGGGCGTGCTCCGGCGGATCGTGCAGGCCTCGACGCGACCCGGCGACTGGTGCCTCGACTTCTTCTGCGGCAGCGGGACGCTCGGCGTCGTGGCGGCGCAGCTCGGCCGCCGCTACGTCTTGGTCGACGTCAATCCGGAGGCGGTTGCGATCGCGCGCAGCCGGCTCGAGGGTTTAGACGGGCGCGGTCTCGGAAACATGAACATTTCTACGCAAGCATCACCCGGGCGGACGTGAGCGGCAGCGATCCTCAAACCAACGGCGCCGGCGGCGCGGAGAACTTCGTCTACCTCACGATTCCCGCGAAGGCCGAGTTCGTCGTCCTGTGCAGGCTCGCGCTTTCCGGCCTTGCCCGACTTCGCCCGCTCGACGGCGAGACCCTTGCCGACCTGAAGCTCGCCCTGACGGAGGCGTGCTCGAACTCGATCCGGCACGCCTACGGCGGCCGTGGCGAGGGAACGGTCGGGATCCGCTTCGATCTCCACGACGACCGGCTCTCGGTCGAGGTCGCGGACGAAGGCCCCGGCTTCGTTCCGGCCGAGGCCGACGTCGTGTCCGGAGAGCCCGACGAGGGCGGTCTCGGCATTGCGATCATCCGGGCGCTGGTCGACGAGTTGGACGTCGACTCGGACGAGCGAGGATCGCGGCTTCGCTTCACGAAGTACCTGGCCTGACGCGCGCGCGGCAATCGCTACCATCCTGCGCCTGATGGCGCTCCAGTCCGTCAACGTCGGAAGCAAATCGCTCGTCGACTACTCGACGATCACGGGCCGCGGCCTCATGGACCAGATCGTCGCGCTTGCCGCTCCGCTCGTGGGGAAGAAGGTCCTCCACCTTTCCGCGACGGCGTTCGGCGGCGGCGTCTCCGAGATCCTCTACACGCTCGTGCCGCTCATGCGCGACGCGGGTCTGGAGACCGACTGGCAGCTCATCCACGGCGAGGAGGAGTTCTTCGACGTCACGAAGGGGATCCACAACGCCCTCCAGGGAAGCGAGCGCGGCCTCACGGACGACGAGCGAGAGATCTTCAGGCGCTTCAACCAGGCCAACGCCGAGGCGCTCGAAGGCGACTGGGACTTCGTCGTCGTGCACGACCCGCAGCCCGCCGGCGTGATCGAGCAGGGGCGCCCCGTCGGCGAGCACTGGATCTGGCGCTGCCACATCGACCTGTCCTCGCCGAACGAGAGCGTGCTCGACTTCCTGCTCCCCTGGCTCGCGCGCTACGACGCTTCGGTCTTCCACCGCCGCGAATACGTGCCCTCGCGCGGCGACGTCCTTCCCCCCGCGTTCATCTGGCCGCCGGCGATCGACCCGCTCACGCCGAAGAACATGGCGCTCGCGCCCGAGGACGCCTCGTACATCGTCGACCAGTTCGGCATCGACGTCTCGCGCCCGCTCGTCACACAGGTCTCCCGCTTCGATCCGTGGAAGGACCCCGTCGGCGTGATCGAGGCGTGGCGGCTCGTCCGCGAACGCCATCCCGAGATCCAGCTCGCCCTGGTCGGCTCGATGGCGCACGACGACCCCGAGGGCTGGGACTACTACCGCCAGACGGTCGACGCGGCCGGCGGCGACTCCGACATCTACATCCTCTCGAACCTGAACAACGTCGGCTCCGTCGAGGTGAACGCGTTCCAGGTGCATTCGGCCGCCCTGGTCCAGAAGTCGATCCGCGAGGGCTTCGGCCTCACCGTCACGGAGGCGCTGTGGAAGGGGAAGCCCATGGTCGCCGGCCGGGTGGGCGGAATCGTCGACCAGATCCAGGACCGCGAGACGGGCTTTCTGGTCTCCACGGTCGAAGAATGTGCGGAGGCTCTCGGGATCGTGTTGGACGATCCGGCGGCGGCGCGTGCGTTGGCGCTCAGCGGGAAGGAGTACGTCCGACGGAACTTTCTCACGCCGCGGCTCCTGCGCGACTGGCTCGCGCTCTTCAACCGCCTCGTCGGGAACCGCACCGAGGTCTCCCAGCTCGTCACGGCAGCCCGCGCCGTCTAGCCCGAACGATGACGCGGGTACCCTCCTGCGCATGCGCGCGCGGAGGAAGCTGATCGTCGTCTCGAACCGCGGGCCCGTGGCGTTCCACCGAGACGAAGGCGGAAAGCGCGTGGCCCGGCGAGGCGGCGGCGGGCTCGTCACGGCGCTCCGAAGCCTCGTCGACCACCACGACGTGACCTGGGTGGCGAGCGCGATGACCGAGGAGGACCACGCCGTCGCCGCGAAGGCGGACGAGGCAGTCGAGGAGACGGCCGCGGATGGATCGCCCTATCGACTGCGGCTCGTCGCGCACGACAGACAGGCATACGACTGGTACTACAACGTCGTCTCGAACCCGGTCCTGTGGTTCGCGCAGCACTACCTCTGGGGCCTCGCGACCTCGCCGGACGTCGACGAGGGGCTGCACCGCGCCTGGGAGGACGGTTACCTGCCGGTGAACAGGGCGTTCGCGGAGGTCGTCCTGGCCGAGCTCCAACGCGATCCGGACGCCGCGGTCTTTTTCCACGACTACCACCTCTACGTCGCCCCGGGGCTCGTTCGCGAGCGGGCTCCCCACGCCACGCTCGCGCACTTCGTCCACATCCCCTGGCCCCAGCCGGACTACTGGCGCGTCCTGCCGCGGACGATCCGTACCGCGGTCCACGAGGGCCTTCTGGCGAACGACGTCGTCAGCTTCCACACGTATCGCTGGGCACGGAACTTCCTCCGCAGCTGCGAGGACATCGCAGGGGCGGAGGTCGACTTCCGCTCCGGTGAGCTTCGGCACGACGGGCGCTTGGTAGCGGCGAGGGCACGGCCGATCTCGGTCGACCCGCTCGAGTTCGAGCAGCTCGCGCAGAGCGAGGAGGTGCTGGAGCAAGAACGGGCGCTCGTCCAGACGCGCCCCGAGGTGCTCATCGTCCGCGTCGACCGGACCGACCCGTCGAAGAACGTCGTGCGCGGCTTCCGGGCATACGCCCGCTATCTCGAGCGGAATCCGGACATGCACGGACGCGTTGCCATGCTCGCGCTGCTCGACCCTTCGCGCCAGGACATCCCGGAGTACTCGGAGTACCTCGGCGCGATCCAGCGCGCCGCGCGGATCATCAACGACCGCTTCCGCCGCGACGAGTGGGTTCCGCTCGAGCTTCGGATCGAGGACAACTTCCCGCAGGCCGTCGCCGCCTACAAGCAGTTCGACGTCCTTCTCGTGAACGCGATCTTCGACGGGCTCAACCTGGTCGCGAAGGAGGCGCCGCTCGTGAACACGCGGGCCGGGGTCGTTGTCTTATCTGAAAACACGGGCGCCCACGAGGAGCTCGAGCCGTGGGTCGTGACCGTCAACCCGTTCGACATCGCCGGGCAGGCCGAGGCGATCGCGGCGGCCGTCTCGATGGAGCGGTCGGAGCGGCGGGCCCGGCTCGCGGCGATCCGCGAGCAGGTGCGCGAATACGACATCGCCGCGTGGATCGAGGCGCAACTCGCCGATCTGGACGCCGCGCGCGAACGTACACTCACCGCGCGTTGACCGATCCGCTAACGCACGTCGACGAGTCGGGGGCCGTGCACATGGTCGACGTGGGCGGCAAGCCCGCGAGCCGCCGCCGTGCCGTCGCCGACGCACGCGTCACCATGAAGCCCGAGACGGTGGAGCGTCTCCGCGGACTGCCGAAAGGGGACGCGCTCGCCGCGGCTCAGCTCGCCGGGATCATGGCGGCGAAGAGGACGGCAGAGCTGATCCCGCTTTGTCATCCGCTCCCCCTCTCCCATGTCGACGTCGCGCTCGAGGTCGTCGAGGGCGGGGTCGAGATCGTCGCGTCGGCCGAGACGACTGCTCAGACCGGCGTCGAGATGGAGGCGCTGACCGCGGCCACGATCGCGGCGCTCACGGTCTACGACATGGCGAAGGCGATCGACAAGGAGATGACGATCGCGGAGGTCCGGCTCCGGGAGAAGACGAAGGACTCGTGAGGGCGGCGGTGCTCACGGTCTCGGACGGGGTTTCCGCCGGCGAGCGCGAGGACGCCAGCGGGGATGCGCTCGAGGAGCTGCTCGCCGGCGAGGGCTTCGCGGTCGAGCGCCGGGTCGTCGCGGACGAGCGGGCCGAGATCGCCCGGGCGATTCGGGAGCTTGCGGAGGATGCAGCGCTCGTCGTGACGACAGGCGGCACGGGGATGGCGCCCCGAGACGTGACGCCGGAGGCGACGGCGGAGGTGGTCGAGCGACTTGCGCCCGGGATCGCCGAGGCGATCCGAGCCGACTCGATCGCGAAGACGCCGCACGGCCTCCTCTCGCGTGGGATCGCCGGTACGTGCCGGGACACGCTCGTCGTGAACCTCCCGGGCTCGCCGGGTGGTGCCCGCGACGGCTTCGAGGTCCTGCGGCCCGCGCTCGCGCACGCGTTGAGCCTTCTCGCCGACCGACCGACTGCCCACCGCCAGACGTGACCGAAGGGACGCTCCACTACCCGAGGCTCTTCGCCGCGCTCGTGAAGATCGAGCACACGATCTTCGCCCTTCCCTTCGCCTACGTCGGCGCGTTTCTCGCGGTCGGAGGCGTTCCGAGCGCGCACGACCTCGTGTGGATCACGGTCGCGATGGTCGGCGCGCGCAGCCTCGCGATGGCGCTGAACCGCCTGATCGACGCGCAGATCGACGCCCGGAACCCGCGCACGGCCGGACGGGAGCTGCCACGCGGCGCCCTTCGGGTCGTCGAGGTCTCGCTCTTCTGCGTCGGCGCGCTCGCCGTCTTCCTGGTCGCCGTCTACCAGCTCGCTCCGCTCGTGCACGTGCTCTGGCCGATCCCGGTGATCGGCTTCGTCGTCTATCCGTACCTGAAGCGCGTCACTTGGCTCTCGCACCTCTGGCTCGGCGCCGTCGACGGTCTCGCTCCGGTCGGAGCCTGGGCCGCGATCACGAACGACCTGCCGTGGGAGGCCTGGTTCCTCGGAGCCGCGGTCGCGTGCTGGGTCGCCGGCTTCGACGTCCTCTACGCGCTCTTCGACCTCGAGTTCGACCGGGCCCACGGCTTGCATTCGCTCCCGGTTCGGTTCGGCGTCCCGGCCGCGTTCGCCGTCGCCCGACTCCTCCACGCCGTGACGGTCCTCCTCCTCGTGGCGGTCGGCCTCGGCCTGTCCGTCGGGCCGCTCTTCTGGGTCGGTGTCGCGGCCGTCGCGGCGCTGCTCGCCTACGAGCACGCGCTCGTCTCGCCCTCCGATCTCCGCCGCCTCGACGCCGCGTTCTTCACGGTCAACGGAGTCATCGCCGTCACGCTCTTCGCGTTCGTGCTCGCGGACGTGCTCGTGTGATCCGGGCCAGGGGCCTCGAGCGGCGATTCGGCGAGAAGCGGGTGCTCGAAGGGCTCGATCTCGACGTCGCGGCAGGGGAGACCCTGCTGGTGACCGGGCCGAACGGGGCCGGAAAGTCGACCCTGCTGGCGCTGCTCGCCGGCCTGCTCGCCCCCACGCGCGGCGAGGTCGACGTCACCGTCGATCGCGCGGAGATCGGCTACCTCGCGCACGAGCCGCTCGTCTACCGGGAGCTGACGCCGCTCGAGAACCTCGACCTGTACGGCCGCCTCTACCGCGTCGGCGAGCGGCGCGAGCGAATCGGGATGCTGCTCGAGCGCTTCGGTCTCTGGGAGGCTCGCCACGAGCGCGTTTCGACATTCTCGCGCGGGACGGCGCAGCGGCTCGCGCTCTGCCGGGTGCTCCTGCACGAGCCCGCGCTCCTGCTCCTCGACGAGCCGTACTCCGGTCTCGACGCGGAGGCGTCGGTGCTCGTCGACGAAGAGCTTGGCGCCCCGAAGGGCTCTCGGACGGTCGTGCTCGCGACGCACGATCCCGCGCGGCTCGAAGGCCTGGCCACCCAGAGGCTGGCGCTCGCGTGACGCAGTACGTCGGCGACGTCGCCGCCCTGGCCCGGAAGGATCTCCTGCTCGAGCTTCGCGCGCGGGACACGCTCCCCGCGATGCTGCTGTTCGTCCTCTCGGCCCTCGTCGTCTTCCACTTCGCGCTGCCCGACGGATCTTCCCGGCTCGCGGCCGGCGGCCTCCTCTGGGTGGCGATCGTGTTCACGGCGCTCCTCGGACTGGGCCGCGCGTTCGTCGCCGAGCGAGACCAGCGCGTGCTCGACGGGCTCATCCTCGCTCCCAGCGACCGCAGCGCGATCTGGCTCGCCAAGGCGGTCTCCGTGCTCGCATTCCTAGCCGCCGCCGAGGCGATCGCCCTGCCCGCGTTCGGGCTCTTCTTCGCGCCCGTGAGCCGCGCAACGGTAGCGGCCGTCGTTCTCGCCGATCTCGGCATCGCGGCGGTCGGGACCCTCTTCTCGGCGATGGCCGCGGCGAGCCGGGCGCGCGAGCTCCTTCTCCCGCTCCTCTTCCTGCCGCCGATGATCCCGCTCGTGATCGGCGGCGTCGGCGCCACGGTCGCGGAGGCCCCGGCGCGCTATCTCGGCTTCCTCGCGGCCTACGACGCCCTTTTTGCGATCCTGTGCTGGGCGAGCTTTGAGTACGTCGTTACCGAATAGAGCGGGGATCGTTCTCGGCGCGGCAGCGCTCGTCCTCCTCTCGGCCGGCTTCGCCCTCGCGCTCTTCTGGGTTCCGAGCGATGCCGACCAGGGGTTCAGCCAGCGCATCTTCTACGTTCACGTCCCGGTCGCCCTGACGGCGTACGCGTCCTTCGTCTGGGGCGCGTGGAAGGCTCTGCGCCTCCTCTGGACGCGTGAGCCGTCCTACGACCTGGAGAGCTACACCGCGATCCACATCGGCGTGATCTTCGGCGTCCTGACCCTGGTCACCGGCTCGATCTGGGCCCGGATCTCCTGGGGCGTCTGGTGGTCCTGGGGCGAGCGCCAGCTCGTCCTCTTCCTCGTCCTCTTCCTCTTCTACTCCGCGTACTTCATGCTCCGGTACTCGACCGACCCGGGCCCGCGCCGGGCGGGCATGTCCGCGGTCTACGCCCTCTTCGGCGTCGTGCTGATTCCCGTCAGCTTCCTCGCGATCCGGTTGGCCGAGAACTTCATCCACCCCGTCGTCTTCAACTCGCACGGGCCGCAGATGGCGGGCAGCATGTTCTTCGTCTTCTGTGTCTGCTTCGCGGGGATGCTCGCGCTCGCGGGTGCGCTGTACGCGAACGAGCTGACCGGCAAGCGCCTCGACACGCGTCTCCGGGAGCTCCGCGAGGCGCTCGCGTGACGACGGCGGAGAAGTACGTTCTCGCGGCGTTCCTGGTCGTCTTCGCAGTCGTGCTCGCGTACGTGGTCATCTACGCCTTCAAGCTCTCGAGGCTCGAGCGTGAGCTCTCCGACCTGGCCGAGCGTGCCGCTCGCACCCGCCGCTCGGCCGAGCGCGAACGGGAGCCCGTCGCCCGGTGAGCGTGGCAGCCGACCGGCAGGGCTATTCTGCGACGGTGAGGACGCAGACCGACTCGCGCGCCTTCCGGCCGCTTCCCGTCCAGGCGCCGTACACCTTCGTTCGAATCCGCCGAGCGCCGCGTCGCTGCCAGGCGCTCTTCCGCGCGCGTCCGGGCGCGTCCTCCTGTGCTCGTACGACTCGGCACGCGCGGCAGTAGGCTCGCGCTGACGCAGGCGCAGGTCGTCGCCGACCGCCTCCGCGCCGCGAACCGGAATCTCGACGTCGCGCTCGTCCCGATCACGACCGCCGGCGACCGCGACCGCTCGAGACCGTTCGGCGAGATCGGCGAGCGCGGCGTGTTCGTGAAGGAGATCGAGGAGGCTCTCCTCTCGGGCCGGGTCGACGTCGCCGTCCACTCGGCGAAGGACATGACGTCCTCGGCCGTCGAGGGACTCGCGATCGGGGCGTTCCTGGAGCGCGGCGACCCACGAGACGCTCTCTGCGGTGCGTCGGAGCTGCGTGCGGGGATGCGCGTCGGCACGGCCTCCGTCCGGCGCAAGGCCCAGCTCCTCGCCCTCGAGCCGGAGCTGCGGATCGAGCCGCTCCGTGGGAACATCGACACGCGCCTGCGCAAGCGCGGCGAGCGCGGCCTCGACGCGATCGTGCTCGCGGCCGCGGGGCTCGTCCGTCTCGGCCTCGAAGGGGAGATCGGTCGTCCGTTCGATCCGGACGAGGTCGTGCCGGAGGCAGGTCAGGGCGCCCTCGCCCTCCAGGTCCGGCGCGGCGAGGAGGAGCTCGTCACGCCCGTCGACCACCTCGAGACGCGGCGACGCGTCGAGGCCGAGCGGGCCTGCGTCTTCCGGATCGGTGCGGGCTGCCTCGCGCCCGTCGCCGCCCATCACGACGGCGAGTCGCTCCTCGCCCTCGTCGCCGCGGAGGACGGGAGCTGGGTCGAGCGGCGCCGGGGGCGGGACCCGCTCGCGCTCGCCGACGAGCTGATGGCGGCGGTCCCGTCGTAACGGTCGCCGTCACCCGCGCAGCGGAGCGCGCCGGGGACCTTGCCGACCGCCTCCGTGCCGAGGGATTCGCCGTCCTCGAGCAGCCCTTGATCAGAATCGAGCCAGTCGAAGGCCCTCGCCTCGGAGCGGCCGCGTTCGACTGGGTCGTCGTCACGAGCGCGACCGCGGCGGAGCTCCTGCTCGATCGCCTCGACGGGACTCCGGAACGGGTCGCCGCCATCGGGCCCGGAACGGCAGCCGCGCTTCGTGCCCGCGGAGTGGAGCCGGCCGTCGTGGCCTCGCGCTCCACGCAGGAGGGCCTTGCCGGCGAGCTTCCCCGGCCGGCCGGCCGCGTTCTCTTCGCCGGCGCCGAGGGGGCCCGCGACGTGATCGTGCGGGAGCTCGATGCCGAGTTCGTCCCGCTCTACCGGACCGTCGAGGAACGACCGGCGAGCTTCCCGGACGCCGACATCGTCGTGCTCGCGTCCGGTTCCGCGGCCCGCGCCCTCGCCTCGGTCCGTCGAGACCTCCCATGCGTCTCGATCGGTCCGACGACGACTGCGGAGGCGCGCCGGCGGGGTCTCACCGTCGTCGCCGAGGCGGAGAGGCAGGATCCGGAAGGCCTCGTGGCCGCGGTTAAGCTCGCCCGATCCGTCATCGCTTCATCACCTTCCTGACCGACTACGGGCTCGAGGACGAGTTCGTCGGGATCTGCCGGGCCGTGATGAAGCGGATCGCAGGCGACGTCGACGTGCTCGACGTGACGCACGGGATCCCGCCCAGGGACGTGCGGGCCGGCGCGCTCGCGCTCGCGAACGCGCTTCCCTACCTGCCCGTCGGGGTCCACGTCGCCGTGGTCGATCCCGGCGTCGGGTCCGAGCGGCGCGGGGTCGCGATCGAGACGGGGGACGGCCGTGTCCACGTCGGACCCGACAACGGGCTCTTGCTGTTCGGCGCTGAGCGCCTGAGTGGAATCGCACGAGCCGTCGAGCTCGTGAACGACGAGTTCTTCCTCTCCCCGGTCTCGCGAACCTTTCACGGACGCGATGTGTTCTGCTCCGTTGCTGCCCATGTAGCGTCGGGCGTTCCGCTGGAGCGGCTCGGCCCGCGCGTGGCGGCGGACGACCTCCGCCGGCTCGAGATTCCCAGTGCCGAGCTCGAGGGCCCGGGTATCCGGGCGACCGTCATCGGCGTCGATCGGTTCGGGAACGTGCAGCTGAACGTGCGAGAGGCCGCGCTCGGCCGGAGCATCGACGTCGCAGGGCGCGCGATCCGGGTAGGCGGGACGTTTGCCGACGTGCCGGAAGGCGAGCTCGTGGTGTTCGAGGATTCCTTCGGCTGGTTGGCCATCGCCGAGAACGGCGGCTCCGCTTCGGAAACGCTCGGCCTCGGTCGAGGCGACCCGGTGACGCTCTCGTGGTGATGAGCGAGCAGTTGATCGAGCTCGGCCGCCGGTTCGCTCGCTTCGTCACACGGGCGGTCGTGGCCCGCCCGGAGCTCTGGCGCCTGTTCCGAGCTCCGCTTCGCAAGCAGTTCGACTCGCTGGCGCCGCAGTGGGAGGGCCGCGTGGGGCCCGAGGGCCTGCTCCCGCTCGGCGCAGCGCTCGAGCGCGTCGACGCGCCCGAACGGGCCCTCGACGTCGGCACCGGGACGGGGAAGGCGGCGCGCGTCGTCGCGAAGCTCTTCCCCGGCGCCGAGGTGGTCGGCGTCGACCTCTCGGAGCGCATGATCGGAGAGGCGAAGCGGCTTCTTCCGGAGGAGCTCGCCGGCCGCGTCCATTTCCAGACCGCGGACGCGTCCGCGCTTCCCTTCGCGAGCGGGCAGTTCGACCTCGTCGTCCTCATGAACATGATTCCGTTCTTCGACGAGCTCGCGCGCGTCGCGGCGCCCGGTGCCACCCTCGTCTTCGCGTTCACGTCCGGCTCGGCGACGCCGATCTACGTGTCCACCGACACGCTTCGCGAGCGCCTCGCCCCGCACGGTTTCGAGACCTGGGACGAGCTCGCGGCCGGCTCCGGCACGGCCGTCATCGCCCGCCGGACGCCGTCTGCCTAGGGCAGTCGGGAATAGAAGGCCTCGTCGTTTCGTCGAAGCCTTCTCAAAGAAAGGCGGCGTCCGGACCGGTGCTACCGCGTCGCGAACGTCGCCTTTGCGCGCATCCTAGACCGATCGCCTCGCCCGTGCGCGATCCCGGGATGGCGAGGGCCGGAATCGAACCGGCGACACCACGGTTTTCAGCCGTGTGCTCTACCAACTGAGCTACCTCGCCCGGCGCCCGCAGTGTACCGCCGTCTCGAACCCACTCCGGCGAAAGTGCGGCGCGGAAGCGAATCGCACTTTCGGCGGCAGAACTGAGCTACCTCGCCCGGCGCCCGCAGTGTACCGCCGTCTCGAACCCACTCCGGCGAAAGTGCGGCGCGGAAGCGAATCGCACTTTCGGCGGCAAGTAGGCTAGCGCGCCATCGTGCCGCGGAACGTTGCCGTCATCGGGGCTGCGCTCGATCTCGGGGCCGGGCGCCGCGGAGTCGACATGGGCCCCTCCGCGATTCGCTACGCAGGTCTCGACGAGCGGCTGGCCGATCTCGGCGTTCCTGTTGCCGATTGGGGCAACGTGGAGACCGCGATCCCGGAAGCGGCCGAGATGGGCGATCCGCGCGCCCGCTTCCTCCACGAGATCAAGGAGGCGTGCGAGCGCGTCGCGCGGCTCGTGGGAACGGCCGCCGAGGCCGGGGCCACGCCGATCGTGCTCGGCGGCGACCACTCGGTCGGCCTCGGGACGATCGGCGCGCTCGCTCACGCGCGGGGGCAAGGGGGCGCGATCTGGTTCGACGCGCACGGTGACCTCAACACGCCTGAGACGACCCCGAGCGGGAACGTCCACGGCATGGTGCTCGGGGCGGCTCTCGGCCTCGCTCCCGACGCGTTTGCGAGCGAGGCGTGGCCGCTCCCGGCCCTCGACCCGGCCCGCGTCATGCTCGTCGGAACCCGCTCGCTCGATCCAGGCGAACGCGAGGTCGTGAAGGAGCTGGAGCTCGGCGTCTACACGATGAACGAGCTCGACCGGCGCGGGGTCGAGCCGTGCGTTCGAGAGGCCCTCGAGCGCGCCGTCGGCGGTGCGTTCGTGCACGTCTCGCTCGACATGGACGTCGTCGACCCCGACGTCGCGCCTGGCGTCGGCACCCCGGTCCGAGGCGGGCTCTCGTACCGCGAGGCGCACCTCGCGATGGAGCTCGTGGCAGACGCCGACGTGCTCGACTCGCTCGAGATCGTCGAGGTGAACCCTGTTCTCGACGACCGCAACGAGACGGGGAAGCTGGCCGTCGAGCTAGCCGCCAGCGCCCTCGGCGCCCGCATCCTGTAGGAACGCGGCGACCGCGTCGGCCGTCTCGTCGAAGGCCTCGCGGAGAACCGAGTGACCGCCCGGGACCGTGACCACCTGGAGGCGCGCCCCGAGCGTCGCCTGCATCCGCTCGACCTGTTCCGGACGGACGACGCTTTCCCGCTCGCAGACGACGAGAAGCACGGGGACGGTGAGCGTCTCGAAGGCGGGCGGCTCCGCGGCCATCTCGCCGAAGGCCGCGATCACCGCGCTCTTGAGATACCGGGGTCGAAGGCGGCCGTCCTCGCCCTCGCCGAGGAGGTGCGGAAGCTCTTCCGCGAGGAGGTCGCGCGGAGCGAGCGGGTAGTCGCCCTGCGCTCCCGCGAGCGCCTCGGCAAGGTCCTCGTACGAGGCGTCGGCCCGGTCGGCCTCGGCGCGCTCGAGGGCGTCGCCGGGCTCGAGCTGGATCGCAGGATCGAGGAGCACGACCCGGCTCGCGAGCTCGGGTCGGATCGCGGCGAGCTCGAGGATCAGGCGGCCGCCGAAGCTGTGTCCGATCCACGGTGCGCCGGTGACGCCCGCTTCGTCGGCGACTTCCAGCACGTCCGCGACGAACGTCTCGATCCGCCAGGGCGGGTCGGCGGGCGAATCGCCGTGCCCGCGGAGGTCCGGGGCGAGCACTCGGAAGCGCCCGAGGCGCTCGCGCGCGAGCTTTGCGAACCGGTATCCGGTCGACATGACTCCGTGGAGGCAGACGAGCGGCGGGCCGCCGGCGTCGCCCCACCGGTGGACGTGCAGCGCCACCTGATCCCTCGTGCTAGACGCGGTGCTCGAGGGAGTCGACGAGCGCGGGGAACGTCTCGCGCCAGTCGCCGACGAGGCCGACGTCGGCCGCTTCGAAGATCTTCGCCCGTTCCCGGACGTTCAGGGCGGCGATCACGCCGGCCTTCGTCGAGCCGACGAGGTGCTCGAACGCCCCGCGCACGCCGACGGCGACGTAGAGCTTCGGCGCGACCGCGCGCCCGGTCAGCCCGATCTGCCGGTTCTTCGGCAGCCAGCCTTCGTCGCAGACGCCCCTCGATCCGCCCACGGCTGCGCCGAGCCTCGCGGCGAGCCGTTCGACCTCGGCGACCCCGTCAGGGCCGCCGACTCCCTTTCCGACTGCGATCACGATCTCCGCGCCGTCGAGCTCGTAGCCTGCCGTGTCGGGCTCGTGGTAGTGCTCGACATGCCGCATCCGCGGCTCCGGAAGGTCGCCGAGCTCGAAGCTCGAGACCTCGGCCTCCACGTCGTCGCGCGGCTCGACGGTCGCGAACATCCCGGGGCGGACCGTCGCGAGCTGCGGTGTCGTCGCTCCCATGATCACGGACGTGATCGCCCCGCCGTAGGCCGGCTTGTGCTGAATCAGCCGGCCGGCCCGGTCGATGCCGAGATCGACGCAATCCCCGGTCATCCCGAGCTCGAGCTCACCGGCGACTCGCGGCCCGTAGTCCCGGCCCGTCATCGTCGAAGGGATGAGAAGGACGTGGGGGCGCTCCGCCTCGACGACCTTCCGGAGCGCGGCGGCGTAGGTCTCCGGGTTGTAGGCGGCGAGCCGGGCGTCGTCCGCGAGGACGATCCGCTCCGCCCCGTGGCGCGCCGCCTCCCGCGCGGCCGAGTCTAGGCCGTAACCGAGGATGAGCGCATACGACGTGCCGCCGAGCTTGCCGGAGAGCTCGCGCGCCTTTCCGAGCAGCTCGAGCGATACCTTGCGCGGCCGCCCGTCGACGAGCTCGACGACCGTCCAGCAGTCGTAGCTTGCCCCGGGCTTTTCCCCGAGTCGGTCGGGCTTCTCCCACGGTGACCGCGGTGGGCCCTCGTAGCCGTCGAGCAGCTCGGCGATCCGGTCGGCCGCCTCGCCGGGGTCGCTCACGAGGATCCGCTCGCGCTCGGGCGCCGCGTCCTTGACCGCGAGGACGCGCGTCGGCGAGCCGGTCTGCCCGAAGCGCGTGTCGTTCGGCTGCACGTCCGAGACGAGGTCGGACGCCTGCCAGACCGCGATGCGCCCGTCGGCCGAGAAGGCGTCCACCTCCCGTTTCGCCGGCCACGTGCCCTCGTTGACCGACTCGCTCACGGACACGACCGCCGGCAGCGGGAGCTCGTACGTGTCCCAGCCCTCGTCCGTCTCGCGGCGCACCCGGAGAAGCTCGCCTTCGAGCTCGAGCCGGTCGACGTTGGTCGCCTGCGGCCAGCCGAGGAATCCGGCGACCTCCGGCGGCACCTGCCACGTCTCGGAGTCGACCGTCTTCCGGCCGCAGAGCACGAGATCCGCGCGCTCCCTCTCGAGCGCCATGGCGAGCGTCCGCGACGTGCCGATCGTGTCGGCGACCGCGAAGACGCGATCGGAGAGGTGCACGGCCCGGTCGGCGCCGATCACGAGCGCGAGCTTCAGCGCCTCTTCGGCCTGCGGCGGGCCCATCGTCATCGCGACGACCTCGCCGCCGTGGCGCTCACGCAGCCGGACTGCCTCGGTGACCGCGTAGACGTCGAACTCGTTCAGCTCGAGCGGGACGCCCTCGCGCACGAGGCTCTTGGTCTCCGGGTCGAACTTGACGAACGCCGGATGCGGAACTTGCTTGACGAGGCAGACGATCTTCAAGGCCCGGGGACCTTACGCCTTCGACTCGGGAGCGGATTCCTCGCCGTTCCCCGATGGCTCGTAGTACGTCCGGCCCTTGAGCTCGTCGGGCAAATAGTCCACCTCGTAGCCGGCGGGGTCGTTCGGGGGATAGACGTAGCCCTGGCCGTGGCCGAGCTTCTTCGCGCCGCGGTAGTGCGCGTCGCGGAGCGGCTTCGGCGGGCGCAGGGTGCCGTGCTCCTGGACGTCTCTTGTCGCGGCGCCGAGCGCGGTGATCACAGCGTTCGACTTGGGCGCGCGTGCGAGGTAGATCGCCGCCTGGGCGAGGTTCAGTCGCGCCTCCGGGAGCCCGACGTGCTCCAGCGCGTGCGCGGCGGCTACGGCGACGAGGAGCGCGCGCGGGTCGGCGTTGCCGATGTCCTCGGAGGCGTGGACGATCATCCGGCGTGCGACGTAGCGGGGGTCCTCGCCGGACTCGAGCATCGCGGCGAGGTAGTAGAGCGTCGCGTCGGGATCGGATCCGCGGATCGACTTGATGAACGCGGAGATGAAGTCGTAATGCGCGTCCCCGCCCTTGTCGTAGACGAGCGGGCGCTTGCGGGCCGCATCCTCGACATGGCGCTCCTCGAGCAGGACGCCTTCCGACGAGGCCGTCTGCCAGGCGAGCTCGAGCGTGTTCAGCGCTGCGCGCGCGTCCCCGCCCGCCTTGTGCGCGATGGACGCGGCCAGCTCAGCCGTGACCTCCGCGCCGAGCTCTTTCGCCCCACGTTCGACGATGACCTGGACTTCGGACGCCGCGAGCGGGTCGAGCGCATAGATCTGCGTCCGCGAGAGGAGCGCCGAGTTGACCTCGAAGTACGGGTTCTCGGTCGTCGCGCCGATCAGCGTCACGAGCCCGCTCTCGACGGCCGGGAGCAGAGCGTCCTGCTGTGCCTTGTTGAAGCGGTGGATCTCGTCCAGGAAGAGGATGGTCCGGCGGCTCTCCGTGCCGAGCCGTTCCTGCGCGCGCTGGAGGACCGCGCGCACGTCTGCGACCGACGCCGACACGGCCGAGAGCTCCTCGAAGGCGGCGCCGGTGGTGGCCGCGACGATGCGGGCGAGCGTCGTCTTCCCGCTTCCCGGCGGTCCGTAGAAGATCGCCGAGCCCATGCGGTCCTCGGCGATCGCGCGCCTGAGTGCGGATCCCTCGGCCACGATGCCCTCCTGGCCGACGAAGTCCTCGAGGCGCGCCGGCCGCAGCCGTTGCGCGAGCGGCCCGAAGCCGGGGAGCTTCTGCTCGGCCGCGTCCGCGAAAAGATCGGCCACGACGAAAGTATGCTCCCGCCGACACGAGGGAGGGCCATGGCTTTCGAGGATTTGAAGCAGAGGCAGAGCGTGATGTGGGGCGCCGGCCCCTTCGAGGAGATCGCGGAGACGATCGCCGGGATGCACGACGCGCTCGTCGAGCGTCTCCGGCCGCGCCCGGACGAGCGCTGGCTCGACGTCGGGACCGGCACGGGCGCCGTCGCCGTCCGGGCGGCCCGCGCCGGCGCCGACGTGACCGCGGTGGATCTCGCGCCGGCGCTCGTCGAGACGGCAGAGCGGCAGTGCGCCGAGGCAGGGCTCGAGATCAGGTGCGAGGTCGGGGACGCCGAGAGGCTGTCGTACGAGGATGCGTCCTTCGACGTCGTCGCGTCCGCCGTCGGTGCGATCTTCGCGCCCGACCATCGCGCCGTCGCGCACGAGCTCGCGCGCGTGACGCGGCCGGGCGGTCGCCTCGGACTGACGGCGTGGGTGCCGGACGGAAGCATCGGCGAGATGTTCAAGATGATCCAGCCGTTCCAGCCCCCGCTCCCCGACGGAGTGCCGAGCCCGCTCGAGTGGGGCCGCGAGGAGTACGTCGAGGGCCTCCTCGGGGAATCGTTCGACCTCACCTTCGAGACCCTCGACGTGCCGTACCGAAGCGACTCCGGCGAGAGCACGTGGCAGCTCTTCTCGCGCGCGTTCGGGCCGGTCAAGACGCTCACTCAGACGCTCGACCCGGACCGGTTGGAAGAGTTCCATCGGGCCTTCGTCGACTTCCACGAGCGCTTCCGGCAGAACGGAGGCATCGACCAGCCGCGCCCGTACCTACTCGTGCTCGGCACCCGTCGCTGATGGCCGTCGTCTCGATTCGCGACGAGGCGACCGAGCTCCTGCGCGAGGTCATCCGCGTCAACACGGTGAATCCGCCCGGGAACGAGACGGCCGCGGCAGAGGTCATCCGCGCCTACCTCGAGGAGAACGGGGTCGAGTGCGAGCTGATCGCGAAGGTGCGGGAGCGGGCGAATCTGGTCGCACGCATCCCGGGCCGGTCGGACGGCCGGCGACTGCTCCTGCTCGGCCACACGGACACCGTGGTCGCGGACGCGGAGGAGTGGACGCTCGACCCGTGGAGCGGCGAGCTCCGGGACGGCGAGATCTGGGGGCGCGGCGCGCTCGACATGAAGAGCCAGACCGTCGCGAGCGCCGTCGCGATGGCCGCCCTCGCACGCGAGGGCTTCGAGCCGTCCGGAGACCTGATCTACGCCGCGGTCGCGGACGAGGAGGTGGGCGAGGACTTCGGGCTCTCCTGGCTCTGTCGCGAGCATCCCGACGCCGTCCGCGCCGAGTACTGCATCAACGAGGGAGGAGGCGACCGCCTTGTCGTGCAGGGCCGCGTCGTCTACCTCTGCGCGACCGCCGAGAAGATGAGCGCGCCGTTCACGCTCCGGATCCACGGCCGGGCGGGGCATGCGTCGATGCCGCGAAACGCCGAGAACGCGCTCGTGAAGACCGCTCCGCTTCTCGAGCGCCTGGGTCGGTTCGAGCCGGAGCCACGGCTGCTCCCCGAGACGGAGGCCTTCCTCGAGGCCGTGCTCGGCGAGGTTCCGCCCGCCGGCGACGTCCTCGCACGAATCCGGGCCGTCGACCCGGCCCTCGCCGCGATGGTCGAGCCCACGCTCTCGCTCACTATCTCGCCCACGATGATCCAGGCTTCGAGAGCGCGCAACGTGATCCCGAGCCTCTGCGAGCTCGTCTGCGACTGCCGCATCCTCCCGGACGAGGGCACCGACGAGGCCGAGCGTGAGATCCGCGCCTGGCTCGGGGACGACGGCTACGACCTCGAGTGGATCGAGGCCGTCGGCGGCAGCCGCTCGTCGATGCACACGCCGCTCTGGGACGCCGTGTCGGGCTTCGTCGCGGCCGAGGAGCCGGACGCCGTCGTCTCTCCGGCCGTCCTTTCGGGCTTCACGGACAGCCACTACATGCGCGAGGCGTTCGGGACGATCGCATACGGGTTCTTCCCGATGCGGACGATGGAGCCCGAGGTCGCGTCGCGGCTGATCCATTCGGCGGACGAGCGCATCCCGGTCGACGACCTCGAGCTCGGGACGCGCTTCCTCGTGCACGCCGCACGTACAGTTGGACTGGAATGAGCGACGAGATCCGCCTCGGCGGGATGGCCCTCTCGAACGGCGTGCTCGTGCACGGGCCGAGGGCATGGGCGTGCGCCGTTCGCGGAGCTGACGGCGAGCTCGAGGTCGCCTCGGCGTACAAGACCTTCCGGTCGTCCGACGTCACGGTCCCGTTCCTGCGCGGCCCCCTGAAGATCGCCGAGGTCTTTGCGCTTCTCCCGGCCCTCCGGCGCGAGCTGCCCGAAGCCAGGCTTCCGCTCGAGCGCCCTCGCGTCGCGGCGGCCCTGGTGGCGAGCGCGGTCGCGGTCAAGAGCGTCCGCGGCTCACGACTCGGGCCGCTGGCGCAAGAGCTCGTGGCGGCGCTCGCGGCCGTGGCGCCGGCGGCGCTCTCGCTGCGGGACTCCGCGGTCGCGGAGTACCACGGGGCCGAGCACATCTCGATCGGCACCTACGAGCACGGCGAGCAGCGCGAGCGCGAGCACGAGCGCTGCGGCTCGCACCTGCTCGGTCCGCTCCTCCTCACCTCGGCCGCCGGAAGCCTTCTCGCCGGGCGGGCGCCGGCGCAGTTCCGTGGGCTCGCGCGTGCCGGCGCAGCGGTCGGGGCGCTGGCGACGTCCGTCGAGGTCTTCTCGTGGATGCTGCGGAACGAAGAGCACCCGGTCGCGCGGGCGCTCGCACGGCCGGGGCACGAGCTGCAGCGCCGGTTCGCTACCGCCGAGCCGAGCCCGGACCAGCTCGAGGTCGCCGAGGCAGCGCTCGCCGCATGCCTGAAGCTGGAGCGAGATGGCAGTCGAGACACGGAAGAAGCGCCTCCCACCTGAGATCTTCGATCTCCCCGCGGAGCGGATGCGGGAGGGCTACTACAGCGACGCGTACTTCAACCACGCGCGGGCGACGCTGCTCGCCGACGGCCGCCGACCCCGCGTACTCATGCAGGTCTTCCAGAAAAAGAGCGCCTACCTCGGAGGGATGGACGAGGCGATCGCGATCCTGAAGCTCGCCTCGGAGGACTGGGACGCGCTGACGGTTCACGCGCTCTACGACGGCGACGAGATCTCGCCCTACGAGACCGTGCTCACCGTGGAGGGCGACTACACGCTCTTCGCCCATCTCGAGACGCTCTATCTGGGCGTGCTCGCGCGGCGGACGCTCATCACGACGAACGTGGTGCGCGTGCTCCAGGCGGCCGCCGGAAAGGCCGTCATCTTCATGCCGGCTCGCCACGATCACTGGCGCGTGCAGACCGGCGACGGCTACGCGGCCTACGTCGCAGGCCAGATCCTCGGCGCGCCGGTCGGAGTCACGTCCGACGCGCAGGCCTCGTGGTGGGGCGGGAAAGGCGTGGGCACCGTCCCGCACTCCCTGATCGCCTCGTACAACGCGAACACCGTGCTCGCGGCGTCGGAGTTCTCGGACTGGGCGCCGGACGATCTGAACGTCACCGTGCTCGTCGACTTCGACAACAACTCGGTCGAGACCGCGCTCGCCGTGGCACGCGCGCTCGGCGACCGGCTCTGGGGCGTTCGCCTCGATACGTCGGAGACGCTCGTCGACCGCTCGCTGTGGGACGAGCTCGGCGACTTCAAGCCGACCGGGGTGAACGAACGCCTCGTGCGCAACGTGCGGGACGCGCTCGACCGCGACGGCTTCGAGCGCGTGAAGATCGTCGTCTCAGGCGGGTTCGACGTCGAGAAGATCAGCGCCTTCGAGGCGGCCGGAGTCCCCGTGGACGCCTACGGCGTCGGCTCGTCGCTGATCCGCGGCGCGAACGACTTCACCGCCGACATCGTGCTCACGAACGGCCGCCCGTCGGCCAAGGTCGGGCGCCGCTTCCGGCCGAACGAGCGCCTCGAGCTCGTCGTGTAGAGGGCTCGGCTCCTTCCTGGCTTTAGCCGGAATCCTCCCCGGCCGATGAGGAGCGGGTGGGGAACCTCGGGGACTGGCTCGACCATTTCGCCGGCTTTGCGCTGACCTGGCTTCCGCTCGTCTTCTTCGGGCTGATCGTCTACCTGCTCTGGCGGACCCTCGAGATGATGCCGCGCGTCAAGCCGAAGCTCGTGGAGCCGAGCTCGAAGTCGTCGGTGCGGTGGGAGGACGTCGCCGGCGTCGACGAGGCCGCCGCCGAGCTGCAGGAGGTCGTGGACTTCCTGCGCCATCCGCGCCGGTTCTCAGCGCTCGGCGCGCGTGTGCCGAAGGGCATCCTCCTCTACGGCCCGCCCGGGACGGGGAAGACGCTGCTCGCGAAGGCGGTCGCGCACGAGTCCGGGGCAAACTTCTACTCGCAGAGCGCGTCCGCGTTCGTCGAGATGTTCGCCGGCCTCGGCGCGTCTCGAATCCGCAAGCTGTTCGAGACCGCGCGGAAGAACCCGCCCGCGATCGTCTTCATCGACGAGCTCGACGCCGTCGGGATGCGCCGAAGTGGCAGCTCCTTCAACCGCGAGCACGACCAGACCCTGAACCAGCTCCTTGTCGAGCTGGACGGCTTCAAGGGCGAGAGCGACGTCGTCGTCATCGGCGCGTCGAACCGCCTCGAGGATCTCGATCCCGCTCTCCTGCGCCCCGGCCGGTTCGACCGCCAGATCCTCGTCGGCCCGCCCGACCTTCGCGGACGCACGGAGATCCTCGGCGTCCACACGCGCGGGAAGCCTCTCGCAGCGGACGTCGACCTCGAGTCGATCGCGCGCCAGACCGCCGGCCTGACGGGCGCCGACCTCGCCAACGTCTGCAACGAGGCGGCGATCTTCGCCGGCCGCGGCGAGCAGCAGTACATCCGCCACGCCGACTTCGAGGCGGCGATGGAGCGCGTCGTGGCGGGCCTTCAGCAGCGGCGGGTCGTCACCGAGAAGGAGAAGCGCATCCTCGCCTACCACGAGGGCGGACACGCGCTCATGTCCTACCTCGTCGGCCAGGCGGACACCGTGCAGAAGGTGACGATCATCTCCCGCGGCCGCGCGCTCGGCTACACGCTCAACACGCCGCAGGAAGAGCGCTACCTCCACACGAAGGAGGAGCTCTTCGACCGCCTCAAGGTCATCCTCGCCGGCCGAGCCGCCGAGCACGTCGTCTTCGGCCGGATCACGAACGGAGCCGCGAACGACCTCGAGCGGGCGACGGAGATCGCACGGGCCATGATCTTCGAGTACGGGATGGGCGACGCGGTCACCTCGAGGACGATGCGCGCCGACAACTACGCGCTCTCCGAGGAGACCAAGCGTCTTCGGGACGCCGAGCAGGCTCGGCTGACGGATACCGCCTACGGGGAGGCGCAGCGTCTGCTCGAAAAGCATCGGGCTCACCTCGACCGGCTCGCGGCCGCGCTCCTCGAGAAGGAGACGCTGAACCGGCAGGAGCTCGAGCGCGTGCTCGAAGGGGTGGAGCACGAGTCGGACGCGGCCGCGGTCGTCGGAACGCCCAAGGCCGTCGGCCTCGGCGACTGATCCGGCGCCGGGAGGGCGAACGGATAGGATCGGCCGCGTGGACGTGCGCGCGCTCCATCACGTCGCGATGGCGGTCGAGGACCTCGACGACGCGGTGGAGACGTACCGGCGGATGTTCGGCGCAGAGGTGGAGCGGCGCGGAACCCTGGACGACCAGGGCGTCGAGGCCGTCTACCTGCGGCTGGGGGACGGCCGCGTCGAGCTCGTGTCGGCGCTCGCCGAGGATACGCCCGTGGGGCGCTTCCTCGCGAAGCGCGGGCCCGGGATGCATCACGTCGCGTTCGAGGTCGGCGACGTCCGGCGCGCGGTCGACGAGGTCGCGAGCGCCGGGGGGGACGTCGTCGAACCGGGGATCCGAGCGGGGCTCGGGGGGCACGAGGTCGCGTTCGTCCATCCGGAATCGCTGTACGGCGTTCTAGCGGAGGTGATGGAGTCGAATGGCTGAGACCGAGCACGTCCGGATCGAGGTCGCCTTCGACGGAGGCCAGACGATCGGCGCCCTCGTCACGCCCGAGGCGGCCGACGGTCTCGAGAAGGCCCTCGAGGAGACGCCCGAGGGCGTCTTCCAACTCGACGCCGAGGACGGTCGCTACGCGATCGCGCTCAGACGCGTCGTGTACGTCAAGCGGTTCGCGCGGGAGATGCGCATCGGCTTCGCAGGCGCGGCGTAGGCAGCGCTCGTTTCCCGGTGCCGGGGTCGCGGGACACTGAGCCTGTGGATGGAGTGAATGGGGGCGACGGGCCCGCAGACCAGAGCCGCCGGGATTCGACGGTGCGCGTTCGCCGTCTCGTCGACCGCGCGAAGCAGGGAGACCGTGCCGCCCTCGAAGAGCTCTACCTGATCCACTTCGACCGGATCTACAGCTACCTCCACATGAGCGTCGGCAACCGCCACGACGCCGAGGACCTCACGAACCAGACGTTCGTGAAGATGATCGAGTCGATCGAGCGGTTCGAGTGGCGGCAGGTCCCGCTCTCGGCCTGGCTCTTCCGCATCGCGCACAACCTCGCGATGGACCACTTCCGGGCAGGCCGCCGCTGGCAGCCCGAGGAGGAGCCGCCGGAGCCGCAGGGCGAGCACGTGTCCGCCCACGACGAGGCCCTCCAGTCGATCGGTCGGCAGAGCATGCTCGCGATGATCGAGGGGCTCTCCTCCGATCAGCAGCAGGTGCTCATGCTGAAGTTCGTCTTCAACTTCCCGAACGGCGACGTTGCGGCGATTCTCGGAAAGTCCGAGGGGGCGATCAAGTCGCTGCAGCATCGGGCGCTCGCGTCGCTGCAGCGCCAGATGGCGAAGTCGGCGCCGTAGTTGGCTCTGGAGGTCGGCATCGTCGGCCTGCCGAATGCGGGCAAGACGACGCTCTTCAACGCGCTCACGCGCGCCGGCGCGGAGATCACGGCGTATGCGACGGTGGCCGACAAGCCGAACGTCGGGATGGCTCCGATCGCGGACGAGCGGCTCGAGCGGGTCGCCGAGGTGGTGGGAGCGAGGAAGGTGACGCCGGCGGCGGTGCGTGTGGTCGACGTACCGGGAACCGGGAGGGCGCTGCTTGGAAACCTGCGCCAGGTCGACGCCCTCCTCGCCGTCGCCGACGGCTGGAGCGGCGACGCCGACCCCGCACACGACCTCGAGACGCTCGAGCTCGAGCTTCTGGTTGCGGATCGCGAGCACGTCGAGCGCCGGCGCGAGCGCGCGGCGAAGGAGGCGAAGTCCGGAGCTTCGGAGCCGAAGCGGGAGCTCGCCGAGCTGGATGCGCTGCTCGCCCACCTCGACGCGGGCCTCCGGCTCGACGACTTCCCCGGCGCGCTTCCGCCGGCCCTCGAGCCGCTTACGACCAAGCCGATCCTGGCCGTCGTGAACGGCCCAGCCGGCATCGATCTCAAGCTGGAGGCGGAGCTCGCAGAGCTTCCGGAGGAGGAAGCGGCCGCCTTCCGCGAGGGGCCGACGGCTCTCGACGAGATCGTTCGGCGCCTCTTCGAAGCCCTCGGCCTGATCAGCTTCTTCACGGCCGGCGAGAAGGAGACGCGGGCGTGGACGCTCCGCAGCGGCCGGACGGCGCTTGAGGCCGCGGAGACGATCCACTCAGACATCGCGCGCGGCTTCATCCGGTGCGAGGTCGTCCGGTGGGACGATCTCGTCGCCGCCGGCTCGCACGCCGAAGCGGCACGCCGGGGTGTGATGCGCCTCGAGGGAAAGACCTACGCCGTCCAGGACGGGGACGTCCTGAACGTGCGCTTCAACGTCTAGTCGAGTTGCCACTCGGTCCCGCGGAGGATCGGCACCGCGGTGCCGTCCTGCGCGAGACCGTCGATCTCGAGCTCGGGGCTCCCGACCATGAAGTCGGTGTGCGTGGCCGAGTCCGAGATCCCCGCCTCGAGCCGCTCTTCCGGCGAGAGCTCGGAAGCTCCCTCGACCGCCCAGAGGATCGCCTGGCCCCAGGCGATGTGCGACGCGGCGTTCTCGTCGAACAGCGTCTCGAAGAACGTGATCCCGGTCCGATCGACCCGCGAGGAGCCGTCGACGAGCGCGATCTCGCCGAGCTGCCGAGCCCCGGCGTCGGTGTCGAGGTCGCCGAGGACGACCTCGAGACCGCTCGAGGCGTTCGCGTCGACGATGCGACCGCCTTCGAGCCGGAACTCGAGGTCGTGCACGACGCTCCCGTTGAGCGCGAGAGGGCGCGAGGAGCGGATCGTTCCGTCGGCCCGACGCCGGTCGGGCGTCGTGAAGACTTCCTCCGTCGGGAGGTTGGCGCAGTGGCGCCGTCCCCAGGCGGTCTCCTCGTCGGCTCCCAACCAGCGCGACTCCGGGAGGAGGCCGACCGTGAGGTCCGTTCCGGGGCCGCGGTAGCGAATCGCGTCGAAGCGGCGCTCGTTCAGCGCCGCTGCGCGGGCCTTCAGCTTCGCGACGTGCTCGGTCCACGCGCTGACGGGGTCCTGCTCGTCGAGGCGAACCGTGGTCGCCACTGCATCCCAGAGCCGCTCGACGTCGGGCTCACCGAAGATCCTCCCGGCCCAGCCTTCAGTCGGACAGGCGACGATCGTCCAGTTGACGAGGCGCTCGTTCACGAGCCTTAGCCAGAACGCGGTGAGATCCTTCGGACGCGCCTTGCCGACCCGGTCGCCGTCGAGCCCGTCGAAGAGGGTCAAATCCGGGTGCCCGCGGACGATGATCGCCGCGCCTCTGTCCTCGATCCCGCGCAGACGCTCGATGTGCCAGGGCGGCGACCAGTCGAGGAGCTCCTCGTCGACGTGCTCGATCAGCTCGCGGCGGACGTATTCGTCCGCGTACTGGACGTCGACGTAGCGGGCGCCCGCCTCGTACGCAGCGTCGACGAGGGCGCGCACGAACGGGGCATGCTCGACGTATGCGGTGATCGCCACGGGCTGCCCGGCCTCGACGTTCGCCCCGACCTGGACGACGAGCTTCGCGTACGAGTTCAGGAGCTCCTGCGACGGCACGTCGCGATCGTAGCCGGGGAGGGTCCGTCAGGCCTTGGACGCCGGCCCGAGCCGTCGGAGCGACGCGGCAGCGTCGAGCTGGTTCGCGTGGTGGAGGACCGACGCCTCGGCCGTACGCGCGCTCCTGGCGTCGTGATGGGCGGCGACGGCGTGGACGAGCTCTGCGAGGACTGCCGGCTCGAGGCTCGCGCCCCGTTCGTCGATCATGCGCGTGCCGAGGTGCACGTGTCCGAGCAGCTCCCCCTCGGGTGTCGGCGCGAACAGTGGTGGGCGGCCGAGCTCGCGCTCGCGGCCGACGTCGTGGAGGAGCGCTGCGGCGAGCAGGAGGTCGGCGCGCAGGCGCGGGTGAAGCTGTGCGGTCTCGCGGCAGATCGTCGCCACGGCGACCGTGTGCTCGAGGAGACCGCCGGTCCAAGCGTGATGCCCTTCGAACGTCGCCGGCAGGAGCCGGAAACGTGCGCGGAAGGCTCCGTCCTCCAGGAACGAGGCGATCAGGCGCCGGAGACCCGGATGCGTCACTTCGGCGGCCAGGAACTCCAGGAAGCCGTCGAGCTCGGCGGCGTCACGGCGCCCCTCCGGTACGAGGACGGCGGGATCCTCGGCGGCCGCTTCGAGGGAGCGGACCTCGAGCTGGAGCCGGTCGCGGAACCGCTCGACGCGGCCGAGGATCCGGACGGCGTCGCCCTCGGCGAACCGGGTGTCGAGGAGCTCGACGTCGTTCCAGACGCGAGCCTCGATGCGTCCGCTCGGATCGACGAGCTCGAGCGCGAGGTACGCACTCCCGGACCGGGTGCGGAGGCGCTGTTTCCGCGCGACTGCGTAGACCCCTTCGACGACGCGGTCTTCGGCCAGCTCCGCGATCGCCGTGGCTGCGCTCACGGGCCGAGTCTATGGGCGGAGACGGATGGTAATGTCGGGCAGAGTGCCCCTGGTGAAGCCGTTTCGCGCGCTCCGCTACGACGTGCGGAAGGCCGGGCCGCTCGACGCGCTGGTCGCGCCCCCGTTCGACGTGATCCCGCCGGATCTCAGGGCGAAGCTACTCGCTGCGAGCCCGCACAACGTCGTTCGCTTGATCCGTCCCGAGAGCGAGGCCGAGGCGGCCGCCCTCCTGGACGAATGGCTCGCCGACGGCGTCCTCGTGCGCGATCCGGAACCGGCGCTCTGGCTGCTCGAGGAGGAGTTCGTCGGGCCCGACGGCGTCTCCCGCACACGCCGGGGTCTCGTCGGCCGGATTCGGCTCGTGCCGTACTCGGACGGCATCGTGCTCCCGCACGAGCGGACCTTCGCGCGGCAGAAGGAGGCGCGTCTGCGGCTCCTCCGCGCGCTGCGCACGAAGATGTCGCCGATCCTCGTCCTCCACGACGGACCGTCGCCCGGACCGGCGCCGGGCCGGACGCCGGATGTCGAGGCGAGCTTCCAGGGGAGCCGCAGCCGGCTCTGGCGGCTCGACGACGCCTCGGTGCTCGCCGATATCGCCGCGCCGCTCGTGATCGCGGACGGCCACCATCGCTACGAGACTGCCCTGCGTTTCCACCAGGAGGAGGGAACCGAGGAGTCCGCCTACGTGCTCGCGACGCTCGTCTCGACGGCGGATCCGGGCCTCGTCGTCTTTCCCACGCATCGGCTGGCCGGCAAGCCCGTGCCGGAGTTGAACGGAGCGATCCGGAAGACGGATCTCGACGGTGCCACCGAGGCGCTCGAGCGTCTCGGCAACCTCCCGCGCGACCGTCCCGCGTTCGTCGTCCTTCGGCCCGGTTGTGCGGTCCTGGCCGAGGCCGAGCCGGACCCCGGAAGCGATCTGGGCGTCCTCGACACGGCGGTCGTCGACCGGCTCGGGCTGGCCGACGTGCGCTACACGGCCGACGCGGGCGAGGCGGAGGCTGCCGTCGCGAGCGGTGTTGCCGAAGCGGCCTTTCTCGTGCGGGCGCCCACCATCGAGCAGGTCGAGGCGTTCGCGCGCGCCGGCGAGACGATGCCCGAGAAGTCCACGTACTTCTTCCCGAAGCTCACCACCGGGCTGCTCATGTCGCCGCTCGACGAATGAGCGTCGACTGGCTCGGCCTCGCGCGCGAGGCCGCCGCGTCCGTCGAGCGGGCGATCGCCGGCCTGCCCACGCGACTCGAGCGGGAGCCGGTCGTCGGCTCGGGTCTCGGCGGCGACGAGACGACGGCGATCGACGCGGCCGCCGAGGCGGCGGTCGTGCAGCGGCTCGAGGCTCTCCACGAGTCGGGTCTCGAGTTCACGCTCGTGTCGGAGGAGCTCGGCGAGCGGCGCTTCGGGGGCGCCGCCGCGGACCGCCTCTTCCTCGTGCTCGATCCGATCGACGGGAGTATGAACGCGAAGCGCGGCATCCCGTACTACGCGCTCTCGCTCGCGGTTGCCGACGGGCCGACGATCGGCGACGTCTTCTTCGGCTAAGTGCGCGATCTCGGTAACGGCGAGGAGTGGAGCGGGTCGCGGGGGTCCGGCGCCCGGCTCGGCGACCGTCGGCTCGACACGCCTCGGCCGAAGGACGAGATCGAGATCCTCGCCTTCGAGGCGACGACCACCGACCTCGTCGCCGCCGAGGTGGGCTCGGTGGTCGGTCTCGCCACGAGGACGCGGGTGATGGGCTCGCTCGCGCTCGCCCTCTGCCACCTCGCGGCCGGGCGTGTGGACGCCGTCTGCTCTCTGAAGCCCGCGCGAAGCGTGGACATCGCCGCCGCCCAGCTCCTCGTCCGCGAGCGGGGGCCTCGCGATCGAGCTGCCCGAGGGCGAGGGCCTCCTCGCCGCACCGCTCGACGTGACGGCGCGCTCCCGGGTCGTTGCAGCCGGAACGCCGGACCTTCGCGACCGGCTCTTCGCGGCGCTAGCGCAGTAAGCGCGGCTGGTAGGCGACGATCCGCGCGCGGCGGAAGGAGTACCCGAGCACGCCTCGGCGGCCCAGCTGGATCCGGAGAATCCCCGTCCGCTCCGTTCCGGGCGTGGTCGCTCCGAAGACGAAGTTACCGAGGCTCCACGCGACGAGCCGGCGACGTGTTCGGCGAATCGGCTGCTGGACGTGCGGATGCGCGCCGATGACGACCTCCGCGCCCGCGTCGAAGGCGACGCGCGCGAGCGACCGCTGCCGCGCGGTCGGGGAGAACGTGCGCTCGATCCCCCAGTGGAAGTAGACCACGACCACGTCGGCCGTCTGCCGGGCCGAGCGGACGTCGGCGGCGATGAGGCCGGGGAAGGCGGGCGCGGTTCCCGACCGCGACGGACCCGCGTCGAAGCCGGGCGGCCGGACGTCCGAGTAGCCGAGGAAGGCGATCCGGAGCCCGCCGACCCTCCGGATCGCCGGCCTGCGCGCGGCCGCGAGGTTCCGGCCGCCTCCGAACGGCGAGATGCCGTCTCGCCTCGCGTTCGCGAGCGTGTCGTGGAACGCGAGCCGGCCGAAGTCCAGCGCATGGTTGTTCGCCACCGATACGACGTCGAGGCCCGCGTACCTGGCCGCTGTGCGCAGCGAGGCGGGCTTGCCCCGGAAGGTGAATTCCTTGCCGGGGACGGCGCTCCCACGTGTCGAGATCGCGCACTCGAGGTTAGCCAGCGCGAGGTCCGCGCGCCTCAGCACCCCGTGGACGGACAACCAGGGAAAGCGTGTGCCGTGAGCGGAGATCGCGGTTCCGACGCCGTCCCCGAGGTTGACGTCGCCCACGGCTGCGAGGACGAGCGGGCGCACGCGCAGCCGCCCGATCGCGACGGCTCCGCCTCGCGCCGTGAGCGCAAAGCGGTAGCGGCCGACCTTCGGAGCCGATCCTGCGAGGACGAAGCGACCACGCGGTCCCGTCGTGTCGACTGCGATCGTTCGCGTCCCGACGACGAGGCCGACGACCTCGCCGGGCTCGGCGCGGCCGCGCACGACGACGCGGCCGCCCGGCGCGACCCACTTGAGGACGGAGGTCGCCTCGGGTCCGCCGTAGTAGGCCGACGCAGGAGCGCCCGCGACGAGTGGGGCTACTGCGGCGAGCGCCGCGACCTCAGGCGCCCACCGCCTCGAAAGCCGCATGAACAGGACGATGAAGCGCCGGGCACCGCGCCGTCAAGACCTCGGGCCGCTGCTACGGTTGCAGCTCGATGCCGGCCGACCGCGAACAGCTCCTGCACGCGCTCGAAGGTGTGATCGACCCCGAGCTCCGGCGCTCCGTCGTCGAGCTCGACATGGTGCGGGACGTCTCCGTCGCCGACGGCGTCGCGAGCGTCACGATCGCGCTGACCGTCGCCGGCTGTCCGCTTCGCGCGAGCTTCCAGGAGCAGGTCGACCGCGCCTTGCTCCCGCTCGAGGGGATCGAGCGAGTCGAGCTCTCCTTCGACGTCATGAGCGCGGACGAGAAGGCGGCGCTCTCGACGAAGCTTCGCGGCGGCCTGACCGAGCGCACGCCTGGTCTCTCCGTCGATTCGAAGACGCGGGTGCTCGCGATCGCGAGCGGCAAGGGCGGTGTCGGCAAGTCGTCGCTCGCAGCCAACCTGGCGGCGGCGTTCTCGCGCCTCGGCCACCGCACCGGCGTCCTCGACGCGGACATCTACGGCTACTCGATCCCGCACATGCTCGGCGTCCACCAGCGTCCCGTCGCGGTGGACAAGATGATCGTTCCGCCGGTGCGGGGAGACCTGAAGGTGATGTCGATCGGTTTCTTCCTGGACGAGAACACCCCGGTGATGTGGCGCGGCCCGATGCTCCACCGCGCGCTCGAGCAGTTCCTCTCCGACGTGCACTGGGGCGAGCTCGACACGCTCCTCGTCGACATGCCCCCGGGCACGGGCGACGTCGCGATCTCGCTGGGCCAGCTCCTCCCCCGCGCCGAGGCGATCATCGTCACGACGCCCCACGGCGCGGCGCAGCAGGTCGCCGTACGTGCCGCGCAGATGGCGCGGAAGACGAACATGCGGTTGCTCGGCGTCGTCGAGAACATGTCCCGGCTCGTCGGCACCGGCGAGGAGCTCTTCGGCTCGGGCGGCGGGCAGTCGCTCGCGAGCGAGGTCGACGCGCCCCTCCTCGGCCGGATCCCGTTCGACCCGAGGCTCGGCGCCTACGCGGACGAGGGCGAGCCGATCGTCGACGCAGAGCCCGACGCCGAGGTCGCGCGGGCGATCGCCGATCTCGCCCAGACGATCGCCGAGACCCGGCGCGAGCAGGGCGTCGGCATCGTCAAGTCGTTGCCGCTCGTCTCAGCCTGAGCCGCGCAGGCGGACGAACGCCGCGTTCAGGAAGTCCGTGACGGCGTGCGCGCTGAACACCGAGGTCGCGAACCGGGTCTCGCGCGGGAACAGCACCTGCGCGTACGAGAGCCCGGACGCGATCCAGAGCCCGACGCAGTACGGGCACGTGACGAGCTCCCCGATCGCACGCGCCGCACCGCTTCGCTTCGGCTGCTGAGCGTCCTCGTCCTCGGTGACGGGCGCGCGGATGAACGACATGACGTCGTCCTTCGCGACCAGGCGCGAGAGCTTGTACGTCGAGAGGGTGATGAGCGCGAGATCGCGAGTCCCGAGCCGCTCGGGAAGCCGGTCCCGGTTCGTCGCCAGGAACCCGGCGAACACGAGCCAGAATGCCGCCACGAGTCCTGCGTACTCGGGGAGCGGCCGCTCTTCCTCGATCCGCGCTTCCTCGCTGGCGTCGACGGATGCCATCAGGCGGCCTTGAGCGCCTCGAGGAGATCCTCACGCGACATCTTCGACCGGCCCTTGATGTCCGCGTCCCTGGCGCGCTCGTAGAGCTCCTCGCGAGAGAGGTCGCCGAGGTCGCCGTTCGCCGAGGCCGCGGCGCCCTTCGGGCCGCGCTTGCGCTCTGCCGCCTCGAGGCTCGCTCGGAGGGCCGCCATGAGGTCGGTCGGCTGCTCCGGCTCCTCGGGGGCGACGGCATGCACCTCTTTCCCCTTCCGCTTCGCCTCGATGATCTCGCAGAGCGCGTCACGATACGTGTCCTCGTATTTGGCCGGATCGAAGTCGCCGGCGAAGCGGTCGACGAGCTGCTCGGCCATCTCGAGCTCGCGCTCGTCGACTTCGACCTCGCGGGGCACGAGCTCGTCCGCGGGCCGGATCTCGTCCGCGAAGTACATCTGCTCCAGCACGATCACGCCGTCGCGGATCCGCAGGCAGCCGAGGCTCTGTCGGTCGCGCATGACGTACTTGGCCACTGCGGCGAGCCCGGAGTTCTCCATCGCGCGGAGCAGGAGTGCGTAGACCTTCTCGCCGTTCTCCTCCGGCCCGAGGTAGTACGTCCGCTCGAAGTAGAGCGGGTCGATCTGCTCGTGCGGGACGAAGTCGCGGATGTCGATCGTGCGGTGGTTGTCGGCCGCCGCCGCGTCGAAGTCCTCATCGGTCATGTAGACGTACTCGTCCTTCTCGTACTCGAACGCCTTCACGATCTCCTCGTCGGGGACGGGCTTCCCCTCGGCCTTGCAGACCTTCTGGTAGCCGATCCGGCTCGCATCCGGCTCGTGGATGTAGTTGAAGTGGAGGTCGTGCTCGGCGATCGCGCTGTACATGCGCACGGGCACGTTCACGAGCCCGAACGAGATCGCGCCGGTCCAGATCGCGCGCGGCATGACCGTGGTTTGCCAGCGTCGGGGTCGAGGCAAACCTCGGCTCCGCTTCGAGGCTCATCCCGAAAGCCCGTTCGTTAGCCTTGCGGACGGGTTTCGACCGCCCGTTCCAAGCCGCTTGCGCAGACGCTCGCTCATCCAGATGGGGCTCGTCGCAGCCGTCACCACGGTCGTCCTGGCCGTGGTCGCGACGGCGATCAAGTGGCTTCCCGATTCGGCGGCGACGCAGGCCGACCGGATCGACCGCGTCTACTGGGCGGTCACGATCATCTGCGTCGGGATCTTCGCGGTCGTCGCGGCCGTCTCGGTGTACGCGGTCTGGAAGTTCCGCGCTCCGCCGGACGACTGGGAGGACGGGAGTCCGATCCACGGCCATGCCGGCCTGGAGAAGGTCTGGACGGCGATTCCGCTCGCGCTCGTCATCTTCATCTCCGTCTACTCGAGCTACGAGCTCTCGAAGGCCGAGGACGTGCCGCTCGACCATCCGGTCGTCCACGTCACGAGCCAGCAGTTCGCCTGGAGCTTCTCGTATCCGGAGCTCGGAGACGACATGTCGCTCGGCGAGCTCGTTCTTCCGATCGGCGAGACGGTCGAGCTGGACCTGACCGCGAAAGACGTCATCCACTCGTTCTGGGTGCGCGAGTGGCGCGTCAAGCAGGACGCCGTTCCCGGGATCCACACGCACATCGTCGTGACGCCGACGAAGACCGGCACGTACGAGATCATCTGCACCGAGCTCTGCGGGCTCGGCCACGCGGCCATGCGCTCCCAGGCGCGTGTTCTCTCGGCGTCGGAGTACCGAAAGTGGATCGAGCAGCAAAAGCAAGGTGCGCAGGCGGCGGCCATGCCGTCGACCGGCGGCAAGGTCGACGCGGAGGCGATCTTCACGGGAAGCACGGGCGGCTGCGGCAATTGCCACACGCTTGCGGAAGCCGGTACGAAGGGCGCGGTCGGGCCCGATCTCGATAAGGTCTTGCAGGGGAAGAGCGCGGACTTCGTCCACGAATCCATCGTCGATCCGAACGCCGAGATCGCACCGGGGTATCAGCCGAACGTCATGCCGCAGGACTTCGAACAGAAGCTCTCGTCGGCGCAGATCGACGCGCTCGTCGCCTATCTCGTGAAGGCGGTGAAGAAGTAGCGATGTCGACGAGCGTCGGCAGTCACGACGAGCTCGGACGGGCCGCGGAGCTCGGCTCGCACGAGCCGCCCGCGCGCCCGCAGGGAATCCGCCGCTGGACCGCCGGCGGCTGGCTCCGCGTGCTCTGGGTCGTGCCGCTCGCCTTCCTCGCGACGACGGCGGCCGTCATCGCCTGCCGCGTCGCGATGGGGCTGGACACCCGCGGTTGGGATTCCTTCGTCCCGAACGGCGACTTCTTCCACTTCAACCTCGCCGACCTGCAGCCGCTGATCGTCGCGTGGACGACCCTCGTGCCGCTGGCGTTCCTCGCCGCGATCGGCGGGTTCGACTACTGGGCGTACTGGATCTCGGGGCGGCCGCAACGGCCGGAGGACCACTCGGGCCATGGTGCGCGCTCGTGGCGCGACTACTTCCGGGTCAACACCGACCACAAGGTGATCGGCATCCAGTACGTCGTCACGACGATGTTCTTCTTCGTCGCGGCCGGCCTGATGGCGATGTTCATGCGCGCCGAGCTCGCGCGGCCCGGGATGCAGTTCGTCGACAACAACGGCTTCAACGGCCTCTTCAGCGTCCACGCGACGCTCATGATCTTCCTCTTCATCATCCCGGTCTTCGCGGGCCTCGGGAACTTCGTCATCCCGCTCATGATCGGAGCGCCGGACATGGCGTTCCCGCGGCTGAACGCCCTCTCCTACTGGCTTCTCCCGATCGCCGGCCTGATCATGCTGTCGAGCTTCCTCGTCCCGGACGGGCACGCCTTCGCGGCGGGATGGACGAACTACGCGCCACTCTCGATCCAGCAGCCGATCGGGAACCTGATGTTCCAGATGGGCGTCCAGTGGGCCGGCGCCTCGTCGATCATGACCGCGCTCAACTTCCTGGTCACGATCATCACGATGCGCGCGCCCGGGATGACGTTCTGGCGGCTACCGCTCCTCGTGTGGGCGAACTTCGCGACCTCGACGCTCGTCGTGATCGCGACGCCGTTCGTCGCCGGCTCGCAGTTCTTCATCATGTTCGACCGGGTCCTGCACACGAACTTCTTCGACCCGACGCAGGGCGGCGACGTCGTCGGCTACCAGCACATCTTCTGGTTCTACTCGCACCCGGCCGTCTACATCATGATGCTGCCCGGGTTCGGGATCGCCTCGGAGGTGATCTCCGTCTTCGCGCGGAAGCCGATCTTCGGCTACCGGCTGATGGCGCTCTCGCTTCTGGCGATCCTCATCCTCGGCTTCTCGGTCTGGGCGCACCACATGTTCGTCTCCGGGATGGCCGCCTGGCTGCGCATCCCGATGATGATCACCACGCTTCTGATCGCCGTCCCGACCGGGATCAAGGTCTTCAGCTGGCTCGCGACGCTCTGGGAGGGGCGCATCCACTTCAAGACGCCGATGCTGTTCGCATCGGGGTTCGTCTCGATGTTCGTCATCGGCGGTCTCTCGGGGATCTTCCTCGGGTCGGTGCCGATCGACATCCACGCGAGCGACACGTACTTCGTCGTCGCGCACATCCACTATGTGCTCTTCGGCGGGTCCCTCTTCACGATCTTCGCGGGCATCTACTACTGGTTCCCCAAGATGACGGGCCGGATGTACGACGAGAGGCTCGGCCAGATCCACTTCTGGCTGACCTTCGTCACGTTCAACCTGACCTTCTTCCCGATGCACTGGCTCGGCCTGCGCGGAATGCCGCGGCGCGTCTCCGACTACGACCCCTCGTTCGGGACGCTCAACATGATCATCTCGATCGCCTCCTTCGTCCTCGGCGCCTCGACGATCCTGTTCCTCTACAACATGATCGTCAGCTGGCGCCGCGGGGAGCCGGCGCCCGGGAACCCGTGGCGCGCGCTCACGCTCGAGTGGCAGGTCGCCTCGCCCCCGCCGATCTTCAACTTCGACGAGATCCCGCAGGTGGTCGGCAGCCCGTACGCGTACGGAACGCGCGACGCCCGCCACGCCGTGCTGCGCGAGCGAGAGACCGAGACGGCGCAGCCGGCCGAACCCGTCGAAGCGCTCCATTGAGCGAGCGGCCGCGCCACGTCCTCGTGCTCGCCAACGAGACGGTCGCCGGCAAGACGCTGACCGACGCCGTCCAGAAGCACGCGGCCAAAGGTCCGATTCGGGTCACGGTCATCTCGCCCCAGAACGCACCGCGCGCCGGCTTCGTCGTCTACCAGGACGAGCGGCGCTCGGCGGCCGAGCGGCGGCTCCGGCGGACGCTCGATCTCCTGCACGAGGCCGGGATCGCCGCCCGCGGCGCGGTCGTCGACCCAGATCCGGTCGCAGCCCTTCGGGACGCGCTTGCCGAGTACGAGCCGGACGAGGTGATCATCTCGACGCACCCGGAGCTGAAGTCCGGCTGGCTGCGCGGAAACCTGATCGAGCAGGCACGCCGGCTCACGGATGTCCCGATCGAGCACGTCGTCGTCGATCTGGAGTCCCCGCGCGAGCGCGCGCACGTGCTCGTGATCGCGAACCAGACGATCGTCGGGGGGCCGCTCCTCGAGGCGATCAAGGAGCGCGCGTCCGCGTCGCCCGCGGAGTTCACGCTCGTGGCGCCGGCCGACGAGAGCGGAGTCGAGCAGCGGCTCGAGCGTGCGCTTCTGAAGTTGCGATCGAACGGGATCGAGGCGACGGGCCACATCGGCGACCCCGATCCGTACAACGCCGCCGTGAACGCGGTCCACGACGAGCAGGTGGACGAGATCATCGTGTCGACCTTTCCCGAGGCGACGTCCGGCTGGCTGCGGCGCGACCTCGTCGGCCGCCTCTCCCAGTCCTGCCAGGTTCCGGTGAAGCACGTCGTCGTCGAGCCCTCGCAGGCGGAGGGCGCTCCCGTCTGATGGCGACCCTCTCCCACACGGAGGAGCACGGACACCACGGGCCGCCCGAAGCGAACCGAAGCTCGCGCGTCGATGCGCGCCTGCTCGGGATCTACTTCTTCATCGCCTCCGAGATCATGCTCTTCGGCTCCTTCTTCACCGCGTACTTCTTCGCGCGCGTGGTGGCGAACGACGGCTCCTGGCCTCCGGCGCCCTACGAGGACGCCCGGCCCGCCTACGTGGCGCTCCTGAACACGCTCATCCTGGTCACGTCCAGCTTCACCATGCACTGGGCGCTCCAGGCCGTGAAGCGAAACCATCGCGCCGGTCTCGTCGGCGGGCTCCTGCTCACCTTTCTCCTCGGGCTCACGTTCCTCCTGATCCAGGCGCGCGAGTACACCCGGCTCGGCTTCAGCCCCCGCGACCTCGCCTTCGGGTCGACCTTCTACGGCCTGACCGGCCTGCACGGGATGCACGTCTTCGTCGGTCTGAACCTGCTGGCGTACGCGCTCGTCCGCGCGATCCGCGGTCACTACTCGGCCGAGCCCGAGAAGCACCTCGGCGTCGAGATCCCCGGGATTTACTGGCACTTCGTCGACGTTATGTGGATCGTGGTCTACGTGACCGTGTACATCCTCTAAGGTGGCTCGACCGGCGACCGTCACCACGTCCGCGCGGCTGCAAAGCGGCGCGATCCGGCGTTCTCGGTCGCGCCCGTACCACTCCTGGTACGCGCGCTCCCTGCGTCCTTGGTTCGCTTGCTTTTCGCACGCGCGACCCGGGCCACGGCCACCGGCCGAACCACATGCGTAACCCTCTCCGCACGGAAGCCGAGGCGTTCAGCTTCGTGCTGATCGCGGCTGTGCTCTTCCTCGCCCTTGCGATCGCCGCGGTCCTGGGCGGGAAGTGGATGGCGCTCGCCGTCTTCCTCGCCCTCGGCGTGGGGGTCGGAGTCGGCGTCTACCTCGCCGGCGAGCCGAAGGTGAAGGAGCCCGCCGTCTGGGAGCGCGATCGCCGCGACCAGCCGACGGCGCAGTAGCCCCTTCGCTACCCGCCCGAGACGAACTTCGCGAGCGCCTCGATCTGCTCCTTCGACAAGCGGTCGCCGAACGCCGGCATGACCGCGCCGCCGTTGGTGATCTGGCTGACGGCGTTGGCCATGCTGGGGTGCGCCTGGTCGAGATTCGGGCCGACCGTGCCCGTCGAGCCGGCCTTCGAGAACGTGTGACAGCCGCTGCACCCGGCGGCTGTGAACAGGGTCTTCGGGTCGCTGCCCTCGATCGGGCCGCTGCTCGCCTGACAGGAAGCTGCCGCAGCAGAGTCTCCGCCGCTCGAACCGGCGATCTTCGTGCCGGCACAGCGCGCGATGAACGCGGCGACGGCTATCGCATCGTCACCGGTGACCAGGTCGTCGGGCATCGGTGGCGCGGCGATCTGGATCTGGCGCAGGGAGATGTCGTAGACCGTGCTCTCGTCGAACCCCTGCTTCTTCGTGTATCCGAATGCGTCGTCCAGGTTCGGCCCGATCGTCCCCTGGGCGCCCGCCGCCTGCAGCGTGTGGCAGGACGCGCACTTCGCCGTGAAGAGCTTCCGGCCCTTGTCGAGGTCGGCCGACTGCGGGACGGCGTGCGAGCCGGCTCCTCCGCTCGAGCCGCAGCCCGCGAGCAGGAGCAGGGTCAGAAGCGCGAGGGGGAGAGAGACCCGGCGCAAGGCCCGGTCAGGCGGTCGCCCCGGCCTGGCCGATCTGCTCGACTGCCTCGTCGCGCGTGCCGTAGATCGCAAAGACCTTGTCGAGACCGGTGATCTCGAAGATCTTCGTGATGTTCCGGTCGTTGCAGACGAGCGTCAACTGGCCGCCGGTGGGCCGCAGTCGCTTGACGCCTCCGACGAGCACGCCGAGCGTCGTGGAGTCGATGAACGTCGTGTTGGTGAAGTCGACGACGACATCCTTGCCGCCTTGGCCGATCACTTCGAGCAGCTGCTGCTTGAACTCGGGTGCCGTGTAGAGGTCGACCTCGCCGGAGAGGGAAATGACGTAGGCAGCGTCGCTCAGTTGCTCGGTCTTGATGTCGAAGTTCATCGGTCTCCAGGTTTCGGGGTCGGAGAGCTTCGTACCTTAACGGCTGCCTTCGCAATCACGGCGTGGCCGATGTGGCGCGGAGCTGCTTGACGATCCGGCGGACCTCCCGGGCGTTCGGATCGTCGGGGGCGAGCTCGAGGAAGCGCTCGTACGCCGCGACGGCGGCCTTCGTGTCCTGGGCCAGCTGCGCCGACTGGCCGAGCTGGAGGTAGAGCCCGGCGTCGTCCGGCTGGAGCTTCGTCAGCTTGCGCAGGACGCGGGTCTCGTTCCGGTAGGAGTCCTGCATGGCGAGTTGTTCCTGCGTCAGGCGCTGCGTCGCGCTCGCGGCCGCGGGCTGCGTGAGCGGCGACGGGCCGAGCGCCTGGCCGAACGGCGTCGACTGATTCTCGAACGCCTGGCTCGGATCGGCGAGCTGCGACTGCTGGTACGCCGCGATCGCGCGGTTCCGGCTCGCATTCGCCTTGGCCGCGTAGAGGCCTGCGAGCGACCGCAGTGCGTCGGCGTCGGAGGGCTTCAGCTTCACGTACTCCTCGTACGCGGAGATCGCGAGGTCGACCTTACCCTGCCCCTGGTAGGCCTTCGCGAGCTCGAGGCGGGCTCCGGCGTCGTTCGGGTGATCCCGAAGCTTCTTCTGCGCGTCCTCGACCGAGGGCCCGCTGCTTCCGGGGTTAACGATCTGGTTCAGGAAGTCGCCGATCCCGGAGCCGCCGGCGCCGACGCCGAAGGCGACGAAGCCGATCGCGAAGACGAGCGCGAGGAGCGCGAAGATCCACTTCGCGCGCTTGCGCAGCTTCGGGAAGAACATCAGCTCTTCAGCGCTCGAGTAGGTGGTCGCGCGTCTGGGCGCGCTTCTCCGAGCATTCGTGCGCGTGCTCTTTCTGCGCTTCGACGAAGCTCTGGCCATCGCTCACCTCCTCTCCGGTATCGCTCCTCGCCGTCGACGAGGGTCAGCTCGATTCTCTCGGGAGAGCCGCCGAAGACGACCGCCGCGGCGGGGTCCTCCCAGGGCAGGTACGGCGACCCGGACAGCGAGACGACGGCGAGATCGGCGCGCTTGCCGGGTGCGAGCGAGCCGACCTCAGCGTCCAGGCCGAGCGCTCTCGCGGAGCCAAGGGTAGCGAGTTCGAGCGCGTCGGAAGCCGTGATCGCCGCGGGGTTCCGCTCGCGCCCGCGGGCGACGTAGACGGCCGTCCTCATCTCCTCGAACATGTCGAACGACGGGGTCGACGCGGGGCTGTCCGTGCCGAGCCCGACCCGGATCCCGGCCGCTCGGAGCTCGGTTAGCGGTGCGAATCCACAGCCGAGGAGCGCGTTCGAGCGCGGGCAGTGCACGACCGCGACGTCGTGTTCGGCGAGGAGCGCGATCTCGTCGGCATCGACGACCGTGCAGTGGGCCGCGACGAGAACGGGACCGAGCAGCCCCTCGTCGGCGAGGAGCCGGGTCCCCGTCTTTCCCGGCGCTCGGACGAGAAACGGAATGAGGCCTGCCCACGGACCTCCGCCCGTCTCGAGGAACTCCACCTCCGAGCGGCTCTCCGAGATATGCGTCGCCACCGGGATTCCGAGCTCGGCGCACGCTCGGTACGTCTCGAGCGAGATCGTGTACGGGGCGTGCGGCGAGATGCCGATCGTGATCCGCCCGCCAACTCGGTCGCCGGCTCGCTCACGGAGCTCGGCGAACCGCCGCAAGGCCTCGTCGGGATCCGCCCCGAAGACCTCGAGATAGACGATCGCCCGCAGGCCGAGCTCGTCGGCCGCGACGGCGGCCGCGCCGCTGAAGCTCGCGTCGCCGACCGTCGTGACGCCCCCCGCCAGACACTCGCTGGCACCCCACCGCGCGATCGCAAGGTAGTCGCCCCAGCCGATCCGGTTCTTGCGCTCCTGGTGCAAGGAGATCCAGTCGCCGAAATCTGCGAGGCCGTCGCCGAAGCCGGCGTAGACGGCGTACTCGAGATGGGAATGCGCGTTGACGAGACCCGGGACGATCGCGCTCTCCGGGAACGTCTCCGGCTCGCCCTCGAGCTCGTTCGCCGGGCCGACGGCGACGATCCGGCCGTCCTCGACCGCGACGCCGCCGCGCTCGATGGGCGGCCCGTCGACCGGAAGCACCCAGTCGGCGGCGAGAAGCCGAGCCTGCCGGGCTACGGCGCGGTCTCGCGTCGGCGGGCGCGCTCCTCTTCGAGCTGGCGCTCCAGCTCGAGCTCGCGGGCGGACGGGAGCTCGCGGGCGTCGGTCTCGTCGCCTCGGGCGCCCTCGCGAAAGTCGTCCGGCGCCTCGGCGAGCGCGTCCTTGAACTCCCGCGAGCTGCGGCCGAGGCTTCGAGCCATGTCAGGGAGCCGTCGTGCTCCGAAGAGCAGCACGATCACGCCGATGATGACGATGATTCCCCAGAGGCCGATCGTTCCCATCCTTCCTCCTTCTAGGTCTCGCCCGTTCCGGCGAGGGGTCCGCCGATCGCCCCCTGCCGCGCCCACCGGCGCTCGAAGAAGACCGCCGCCCAGATCGACCCCTCGAAGAGCACGAGGATCGGCAGGATCTCGAGCGTCATCGAGACCCAGTCGACTCCAGGGAGCAGCACGCCGACGATGATGCACACGCCGTAGCCGATCCGGCGGTTCCGACGCAGGCTGTGCGACGAGAGCACGCCGAGCCGGACGAGCCCGAGCACGAAGATCGGCAGCTCGAAGACGAGCCCCACGCCGAGGATGAGCGCCGTCGCGAAAGAGAGGTACTCGCGCGCGCGCACCTGGGTCGTGTTGTAGATGTCGCTGTCGAACCCGAGCAGGAAGCTCAGGCCCTTCGGGAGCACGACGAAGTACGAGAACGCCATTCCGACCAAGAGCAGGACGGTTGCTGTCGCCACGAGCCGGACGACGACCGCCTGGCTTCGCTCCTCGAAGGCCGGCGCGAGATAGGCCCAGAGCTGCCAGACGAGGACGGGGATCGAGAGCGCGAGCGCCGCGTACAGGGCGACCGTCAGCGACGTCGTGAAGGCCTCACCCGGCGAGAGGGTGATGATGTGCGTCTTCGCAGGAAGCGGGCGTTTCAGCCAGTCGATCAGGTCCTTTCGGAAGGCGTACGTGAGCCCGAACCAGAGCCCGACGGAGATCAGGCTGATGATCAGGCGGTAGCGGAGCTCGTCGAGATGCTCGACCAGCGTCACGGTCTCCTCGTGGCCGAGGCGCCGCGGCCAACGCATCCGTGGCTCCTAGGAGGGTTTCGCGGAGAGGCGCTCGGGCTCGCCGGGCGCCGTGCTCTCGGTCGCGGTCGCGGCCGGGGTCTCGACGACGGTGGCCGTCGCCGGAGGCTCCAGCGTCGCCCTCTCCGGCTCGCCCGGCCGTTCGTCGCCCGAGAGCGAGTCCTTGAACTCCCGGATCCCGCGGCCGACCGAACGGCCCATCTCGGGTAGGCGCTTGGGGCCGAAGACGAGCAGGAGCACGACGATGATCACGAGCGCTCCCTGCCAGCCGATGTTTGCGGGCATAGGCCGAGGATAGCACCGTCCGGAGCGCCGGACAGCCGGCGGCGAGCCGCTACACTGCGTGTCACAAGTGCGGGCTGGAGGCCTGCGCGAACCTGAGGAGAGGTTGTCACAAAGCCTTGTCTCTAATGGAGATCAAGAACCTTCACGTCGCCCTCGAGGACGGCACCGAGATCGTCAAGGGCGTCGACCTCGAGATCGATCCGGGCCAGGTCCATGCGGTCATGGGACCGAACGGGTCGGGGAAGTCGACGCTCGCCTACGCACTCATGGGCCATCCCCTCTACGAGATCACCGACGGCGAGATCCTCCTGGAGGGCGAGAACCTCGTCGAGATGGACGCCGACGAACGCGCGCAGAAGGGTCTCTTCCTCGCGTTCCAGTATCCGTACGCCGTGCCGGGCGTGACCGTCTCGAGCTTCCTGCGCTCGGCGATCAACGCCGTGCGCAAGGCGCGTAACGGCGGCGAGGACGATCCGATCGCGATCCCCGAGTACCGCAAGGCGCTCACCGCCGCGATGGACGAGCTCAAGATTCCGCGGGAGATGATGGGCCGCTACCTGAACGACGGGTTCTCGGGCGGCGAGAAGAAGCGGGTCGAGATCTTGCAGATGGCGCTGCTCCATCCGCGGATCGCCGTGCTCGACGAGACCGACTCAGGTCTCGACATCGACGCCCTGCGCATCGTCGCGAACGGCGTGCGCGGCCTCGTCGGGCCGGACATGGGCGCTCTCGTCATCACGCACTACCAGCGGATCCTCAACTACATCACGCCGGACTTCGTCCACGTCTTCGTCGACGGCCGCATCGTCGAGGAAGGCGGCCCGGAACTTGCCCACCGGCTCGAGGCCGAGGGGTACGATGCGTTCATGCCGGAAGTTGTCGGAGGTGAAGCCTGATGGCCGTTCCCGAGACGCAGGTCGTCGCGGAGATCGGGAGCGACTACAAGTACGGCTTCCACGATCCCGAGAACTACTTCTTCAAGTCGCAAAAGGGGTTGTCGCGTGAGGTCGTCGAGGCGATCTCCGCCCACAAGGACGAGCCGGAGTGGATGCGCGACTTTCGCCTGCGCTCGCTCGAGTATTTCCAGGCCCGCCCATTGCCGACGTGGGGCGGCCACCTCGGCGACATCGACTTCGACGACATCTACTACTACATCCGGCCGACCGAGAAGCAGGCGAAGTCCTGGGAGGACCTTCCGCCCGACATCAAGCAGACGTGGGACCGGCTCGGGATTCCGGAGGCCGAGCGCAAGTTCCTGGCCGGCGTCGGCGCGCAGTACGAGTCGGAGGTCGTCTACCACAAGCTCAAGGAAGAGCTCGAGAACCAGGGCGTGCTCTTCCTGGACATGGACTCCGGCCTGCGCGAGCACGAGGAGCTCGTCCGGCAGTACTTCGGGACGATCATCCCGCAGAACGACAACAAGTTCGCAGCGCTGAACTCGGCCGTCTGGTCCGGCGGCTCGTTCATCTACGTCCCCCCCGGCGTCCGCGTCGAGATGCCGCTCCAGGCCTACTTCCGGATCAACGCCGAGAACATGGGCCAGTTCGAGCGGACGCTGATCATCGTCGACGAGGACGCCTACGTGCACTACGTCGAGGGCTGTACGGCGCCGATCTACACGACCGACTCGCTCCATTCGGCCGTCGTCGAGATCGTCGTCAAGCCGGGCGGTCGGTGCCGCTACACGACGATCCAGAACTGGTCGCAGAACGTCTACAACCTCGTCACGAAGCGCGCGGTCGCCTACGAGAACGCGACGATGGAGTGGGTCGACGGGAACCTCGGGTCGAAGCTGACGATGAAGTACCCGGCGATCTGGCTCATGGGCGAGGGCGCGCACGGCGAGGTGCTCTCGATCGCCTTCGCCGGCGACGGCCAGCACCAGGACGCGGGCGGGAAGGCCGTCCACGTCGCGCCGAACACGTCCTCGGTGATCACGTCCAAGTCGATCTCCAAGAACGGCGGCCGCTCGAGCTACCGCGGTCTCCTCGAGGTCGCCAAGGGCGCGACCGGCTCGAAGTCGAAGGTCGTGTGCGACGCGCTCATCCTCGACGAGGAGTCGCGCACGGACACGTATCCGTACATCCGGATCGACGAGAACAACGTGGACATCGGCCACGAGGCCACCGTCTCGAAGATCGGCGAGGAACAGCTCTTCTACCTCATGAGCCGCGGCCTGTCCGAGGCCGAGGCGACGGCGATGGTCGTCTCGGGCTTCGTCGAGCCGATCACGAAGGAGCTCCCGCTCGAGTACGCGGTCGAGATGAACCGGCTGATCCAGCTCCAGATGGAGGGCTCGGTTGGCTAGTCCGGCGGAGACGCCGGACATGACGACGCGAGAGGCCCTGCGGGGCCTTTCTCGTGAGGAGGCGCGGTCGCGCTACGAAGCGCTCCCGCTCCCGACGACGCGAGACGAGCACTGGCGCTTCACCGACCTGCGCGGCTTCGACCCGGACGCCTTCGTCCAAAACGGACATGACCGGTGCCAGGCACCTGCCATGTCCGCCGCGTCCATGCTCGAGATCGACGCGGCCGGAATCGCCACTGTCACGGAGAACGGAATCGAGATCGAGCGCGCGCCGGACGGCGTGATCTTCGCGCCGCTCGGCGGACACGATCGGCTCGGAGAGCTCGTCGGCGCCGACGAGAAGTTCGCGGCTCAAAACGCGGCCGAGTGGGAGCACGGCCTGCTCGTCGTCGTCAGACCCGGCGTCGTGCTGGAAAAGCCGCTGTACGTACGCATCGTCAACACGGTGGAGGGAGGTGCGCTCTTCTGGCGCCTCCTCGTCGACGCGCACGAGACGTCCCGCTTCACCGTCATCGAGGAGTACTCGTCCTCCTCGCCGGAGCTGTCCGGCTACGTGAACTCGGCCGTCGAGCTCTTCGTCGGCCAGGCGGCGAGGCTCGAGTACGTCTCCGTCGAGAACCTGTCGCGCGAGGTGTGGCGGTTCGGCTCGCATCGAGCGCGGATCGACCGCGACGCCGAGCTCGACTGGGTCTCGGGCGGCTTCGGCTCCAAGAAGGGCAAGCTGCGGATCGAGAACGACCTCGCGGGCGTCGGCGCGACCTCGCGCGTCACGGGCGCCTACTTCGCGGACGGCGAGCAGCACCTCGACTACGACACGCTTCAGGAGCACCTCGCGCCCTCCACGACCTCGGATTTCGCCTTCAAGGGCGCCCTGCGGGATCGAGCCACGGCCGTCTGGCGCGGAATGATCCGCGTCGCCGAGGCGGCGCAGAAGACGAACGCCTACCAGGAGAACCGCAACCTGCTCCTCTCCGAGCGAGCGCACGCGGACTCCATCCCCGGCCTCGAGATCCAGGCCAACGACGTGCGCTGCACGCACGGGGCGACCGTGGGCCAGGTCGACCGCGACCAGCTCTTCTACCTGATGAGCCGCGGGCTCACCCGCGCCGAGGCCGAGCGCCTGATCGTGCGCGGGTTCTTCACGGACGTGCTCGACCGGATCGAGCTCGAGCCCGTGCGCGAGGCGCTCGGCCACGCGCTCGAGGCCCGCATCCCCGCCTCCTGAGCCGGGGGCTCGCCGCGCCGGCGGTACGATGAGCTCGTGGCCGTAACGGCGCCAAAGGCCCTGGACGCGCGCGCTCTGCGCGCCGACTTCCCCATCTTCGGACACCCGATGAGCGGGAAGCCGCTCGCCTACCTCGACTCGGCGAACTCGTCTCAGAAGCCCCGTCGCGTGCTCGACGGCATGCGCGCGTTCTACGAGACCTCGTACGCGAACGTGCACCGCGCGGTCTACGAGCTCGGCGAGCGGGCGACGGCGGAGTACGAGGGCGCGCGGGACAAAGTCCAGGCCTTCGTAAACGCGCCGTCGCGGCGAGAGGTCGTCTTCACGCGGAGCGCGACGAACGCGCTCAATCTCGTCGCCTACGCCTGGGGCTTCGACAACCTCGGCCCCGGCGATGTCGTGCTCGTGACCGAGCTCGAGCACCACTCGAACTTCGTCCCGTGGCAGTACGTCGCCGGCCGGACGGGCGCCGAGTTCCGCGCGCTCGGGATCGACGAGTCGGGCGAGCTCGACCTCGAGTCGCTCGACGCGCTGGAGAACGTCAAGGTCGTTGCGGCGGCGTACGTGAACAACTCGCTCGGCACGGTCAATCCGGTGGAGCAGCTTGCCGGCTGGGCGCACGAGCGGGGCGCCGTCCTCGTCGTCGACGCGTGCCAGGCCGCACCGCACCGGCCGCTCGACGTGCAGGCGCTCGGCTGCGACTTTCTCGCCTTCACCGGGCACAAGATGTGCGGCCCGACGGGAATTGGCGTTCTCTGGGGTCGGCAGGAGCTGCTGCAGGAGATGGCGCCGTTCGAGCTCGGAGGCGAGATGATTCGCTCGGTCTCCGTCGAGCGCACGACCTGGAACGAGCTGCCGCAGAAGTTCGAAGCCGGGACTCCGCCGATTGCGCAGGCGGTCGGCCTCGGCCATGCGATCGACTATCTGAACGAGATCGGGCTCGAGTCGATCGAGCGCCACGAGCACGAGCTGACCGAGTACGCGCTCGCGCGCCTGACGGAGGCCGACGGCGTGACCGTCTACGGGCCGCCCGCAGACCGGCGCGGGGGAATCGTCTCCTTCCAGGTCGAGGGAGTCCATCCGCACGACGTCGCCCAGGTGCTCGGCTTCGAGGGAGTCGCGATCCGCGCGGGGCACCATTGCACCCAGCCGCTCATGACCCGGCTCGGCGTCCCCGCGACCAACCGGGCGAGCTTCTACCTCTACTCGCTGCCCGAGGAGGTCGACCAGCTCGTTTCGGGGCTCCGGCGCGTGAAGGAGTTGCTCGGATGAGCGACGGCTTCGAGAACCTCTACCGCGAGATCATTCTCGACCACTACAAGAACCCGCGCGGGCACGGCGTGATCGAGGACGCCGACGCCGAGGCCGAGGGTCAGAATCCGCTCTGCGGCGACGAGGTCTCCATCTTCGTGACCTTCGACCCCGACGGCGACACGATCGACGACGTCAAGTTCAGCGGCCGCGGCTGCGCGATCAGCCAGGCCGCAACCTCGATGCTGATGGAGATGGTGAAGGGCCGGTCGGCCGAGGAGGTCTCGGCGATGTCGAAGGACGAGCTTCTCGACGAGGTCGGAATCCCGTTGACGCCGATCCGGCTCAAATGCGCCCTCCTCGGGCTCGGCGTGCTCAAGGTCGCCCTTCATCGTGGGAAGGGCACGCCGCTTCCGGACGAGTGGGCCGGACTCGACGAGCTCGAGCTCAGGTAGTGGCCCGACCGGGGTCGACAACCGGGTCCGAAGCGGCTGCAAAGCGTCGCCATGCTGCGTCCTCGGTCGGGCCCGTACCCCTCCAGGTACGAGCCCTTCCTGCGTCCTTGCCTAGCTCGCTTTTCGCGCGCTCGCCCCGCGGCCACGACCCCGGCCTGGCCACTTAGGTTGCCCGACCTGGTCGTCGGCCCTGTCGAGGAGATTCCGCCGGGGGAGGTGAAGATCGTCCGGGCCGGTGAGCTCGCGATCGGCGTCTACAACCTGGGCGGGGAGTTCTACGCGATCGAGGATCGCTGCTCGCATGACGACGGGCCGCTCGCCGAGGGCGACTTCGAGCCGGAGGAGGGCGTCGCGATCTGTCCGCGGCACGGCTCGCGCTTCGACGTCCGGACCGGGCGCGCGCTTACGCTTCCGGCCTACCTTCCCGTGGAAACATTCGTCGTGAAGGTCGAAGATGGGGTTGTGAAGGTCGAAGTCACGTAGAGTCGAGCCATATGGATCGAAGACAGGAACGGATCGGCCAGAACGAAGCCCTCTTTCGTCAGGTGAACGAGCGGATTCGGGATGTCTCCGACGACTCGCCGATGGAGATCCTGTGCGAGTGCGGGGACGTCGACTGCACGGTCTCGTTCCCCATCTCGATCGGGGAGTACGAGGGGCTTCGGGCTGACGGTACGCGCTTCGCAATCGCCCATGGGCACGAGATACCGGACGTGGAGCAGGTGATCGTCTCCAACGATCGGTTCGCGGTCGTCGAGAAGATCGGCGAGGCGACCAGGGTGGCCCAAGAGACCGACCCGCGCAACTAGGGTCCGGTCGATCGGTTGCTCGACGAGCGGGTCCTCGAGGTCCTCGCCCGCCTGGAGCGCGAGGACGCCGACGAGCGCGACCGCGGCGTCCCGCCGATGAAACGGTCGCGGGCGGTCGCGCCGACGACCGGGCGCTTCCTCTTCTCGTTCGCCGCGCCGCAGACCGATTGCGAGGTGCTGGAGATCGGCGGGTCGCGCGGCTACTCGTCGATCTGGCTCGCCGCCGGAGTTCGCCACTTCGGCGGCCGCGTCGTCTCGCTCGAGCACGATCCGCAGAAGATCGAAGCCTGGCGGACGAACGTCGCGGACGCAGGGCTCGACGAATGGGCGGAGCTGATTCCAGGGGACGCGAAGGAGACTCTCCGCGAGTACTTCGACGTCTTCGACGTGGTGTTTCTCGACTCGGAGAAGGAGGACTACGAAGAGCTCTTCACCCTCGCACGCGAGCGCGTCGAGCCCGGGGCGGTCGTAATCGCGGACAACGTGCTCTCGCATGAGGAGACGCTCGGGGCCTACACCAAGGCACGCCAAAGCGACCCGAGCCTGTCGAGCTTCACGCTGCCGCTCGACCGGGGTCTCGAGATCTCGGTCGTCCTGCGGTGATCGTTATGATCGGGTCACCACGGAAAGGAGGTGGTCCGACTTTGAGTTACGACAGTACGGGCAGTGGAGGTAGTCGCACGTAGGGGCGTGTCCCCAGGACCTACGGGGAATCGCCTAGCCAGCGTGGGGGACACCCAGCGCCCCTGCTACTCCAGGCGAACTACTGGGCGGGCGGCCTTCGGGCCGCCCGTCTTGCCTTTCGCCGAAAGTCCTGGCGGACTTTCGGCGACGAGGAGCTCCCTCTTACAGCACCGCTCGCCGGAGCTGCTCGTCGAGGCCGATCGGCTCGATCCCGAACGCCTCCACGGCGGGCGCGATATCGGCCGTGTTGTCCTCGAATTCCAGCATCGCGACGGCGTACGGAGCGCCTCGAAACGGCGGGATCGCCGAAGCGCTCGCGGCGCCGGCGCGCACGAGCGGGGTCGGAACCCGCAGCGCGAGGCGGCTCTTGCCGAGCGTTCGCCTGATGTGCGCGTGCAGCTCTGGCCACGTGACGACATCCGGACCGGCGAGCTCGAAGGTCCCGGGCGTCCCGTCGCGTACGGCGCCGGCGAAGTACGACGCGACGTCCTCGACCCAGATCGGCTGCATTCGCTTTGTCCCGACCACCGGGGTCACGGGCGACCATCGTGCGAGGCGGACGAGCCCGGGCAGCAATCCACCCTCGCGTCCGAACACGAAACTCGGGCGGAAGACCGTCGCCGGGATCCCGGACTCCGCGACGAGCTGCTCCATCGCCCACTTGGCCCGGTAGTACGGCGCGACGTCGACCGAGCGTTCGCTCGTCCCGAGCGCGCTCATGAGCACGAAGCGGCCGATCCCGCCGGCCTTGGCCGCCTCGACGAGGTCGCGCGTGCCGTCCTCCATCACGCGCTGCGTCGCCTTCGGGTTCGCATAGGGCGGGAGGGCTACGAGGTGGACGACGACCTCACACCCGGCGACCGCCCGCCCGAGGCTGTCCGGATCGGTCATGTCTCCCCGGACGAACCGGTCGCCCGGAAGCCCGCGGGCCCGCTCGGGCTGGCGGGCGAGCACGCTGACGTCGTGACCGTCGCGCTGGAGCGCGCGGACGACGTGCGGGCCGACGAACCCGGTCCCCCCGGTCACGAGGACCCGGCTCATCCCGCCCCACCATCCGCCGCCTGACCCCCAGGACCCGTGAAGTTCTTCCAGTAGCGGCTCGGCGTCGGGCCCGCCTGTCCTTGGTACTTCGAGCCGAGCGCGCCCGTGCCGTAGGGCGAATCGGCCGGCTCGGTGAGCTGGACGAACGAGAGCTGGCCGATCGGCATCCCGAAGTAGATCGTGATCGGAAGGTTGGCGACGTTCGAGAGCTCGAGCGTCACGTGTCCGTCCCAGCCGGGGTCGATGAAGCCGGCGGTCGAATGGATGAGGAGGCCGAGGCGGCCGAGAGAGCTCTTCCCCTCGAGTCGCGCGACGAGGTCGTCGGGAAGCGCGATGCGCTCGAGGGTCGACCCGAGCACGAACTCGCCCGGGTGCAGGATGAACGGGTCGTCGTCGGCGATCTCGACGAGCTCGGTGAGTTCCTCCATCGGCTTCTTCACGTCGATGAACGGATAGCGCGCGTTGTGAAAGACTCGGAAGTAGCGGTCGACGCGCACGTCGACGCTCGACGGCTGGAGCAGGCCCTCGTCGTACGGCTCGACCTCGATCCGGCCCTCGTCGATCAACCGGCGAATCGTGCGGTCGGAGAGGACCATCCGGTTTCGCAATCTATAGAGTCGCGCCCATGGCGACCACGCGTTCGATCCAGCTTCGCACGGAGGTTCCCGGCCCGAAGACTCGCGCGATTCTCGAGCGAAAGGAGCGCGTCGTCGCGGAGCCGCTCTCGATCTATCTGCCCCTCGTCATCGCCGAGGCGAGCGGGGCGCTCGTGACCGACGTCGACGGGAACACGTTCGTCGATTTCGCGGGCGGCGTCGGGTGCATGAACGTCGGCCACTCGAACCCTCGGGTCGTCGAGGCGGCGCAGGAGCAGCTGGCGCGCTTCACGCACACGGACTTCACCATCGTCCCGTACGAGAACTACGTCCGGCTGGCGGAGCGCCTCGTCGAGCTGGCGCCGATCTCGGGCGAGGTGCGCGCGGCCTTCTTCAACTCCGGCGCCGAGGCGGTGGAGAACGCGATCAAGTTCGCGCGCTCGTACACGAAGCGGCCGGCCGTGATCGCCTTCGAAGGAGGCTTCCACGGGCGCACGCTGCTCGCGCTCAGCCTCACGTCGAAGACGCACCCGTACAAGGCCGGGCTCGGGCCGTTCGCGCCCGAGGTCTACCGGGTGGAGTTCAACGACCTCGCCGACGTCGAACGCGCCTTCGTCACGCGCGTCGCCGCGGAGGAGGTCGCCGCGATCGTGCTCGAGCCGGTGCAGGGCGAGAGCGGCTTCCGCGTCGCCGAGCCCGAGTTCGTGCGCGGGCTGCGGCGGCTGTGCGACGAGCACGGGATCGTCCTCGTCGCCGACGAGGTCCAGACGGGGTTCTGCCGCACCGGGCGCCTCTTCGCCATGGAGCACTTCGACGTCGAGCCGGACCTGATGACGGTCGCCAAGTCGATCGCGGCCGGAATCCCGCTCTCCGGCGTCCTCGGGCGGGCCGAGATCATGGACGCGCCTGGCGACAGCGCGGTCGGCGGCACGTACGTCGGTAACCCGGTCGCGATCGCGGCCGCGAACGCCGTGCTCGACACGATCGAAGAAGACCGGCTCGCCGAGCGGTCGGAGTCGATCTGCGAGACGATCCGCGCGCGTATGGAGAGCTGGCAGGAGCGCTGGGACGCGGTCGCGGACGTCCGCGGCCTCGGTGCGATGCTCGCGATCGAGCTTCGGCGCGGCGGCGAGCCCGACGCCGACACGGCGACGAACGTCGCCGAGGCGGCGCTCGAGCGCGGCCTTCTGCTTCTGAAGGCGGGCCTCCAGTCGAACTGCATCCGCGTCCTCGTCCCGCTCGTCATCACCGACGAGCAGCTCGACGAGGGGCTTGCGGCCTGGGAAGACGCGCTCGAAGCCGTTCTCGGCTAGCCGACTGCGAACGACCGCGATCGAGGGGTGGACGAGGCTGCATCCGTCCCGGCCCGACCGGGCAGACTGCGTGCATGAAGGCCGGCGACGTCATCGCCGACCGCTACGAGATCGAAGAGCTTCTCGGCGTCGGCGGCATGTCGAGCGTGTACCGCGCTCGCGACGAGCTGCTGGAGCGGCGCGTCGCTCTGAAGGTGCTCCACCCGCAACACTCCAGCGACCCGGAATACGTCGCCCGGTTCCGCCGCGAGGCGCAGGCCGTTGCACGGTTGTCGCACCCGAACATCGTCACGGTCATCGATCGCGGCGAGTTCGAAGGGAGCCAGTACATCGTGCTCGAGCACGTCGACGGCGCGACGCTGAAGCAGCTCGTCGAGGAGGAGGGGCGGCTGCCGGTCACGCGCGCGCTCGCCCTGACGCATCAGGTCGCGCGGGGCCTTGCGTTCGCGCACGAGCACGGAATCGTGCACCGGGACGTCAAGCCGCAGAACGTGCTCGTCGACGAGGACGGACGCGCGCGCGTGACCGACTTCGGGATCGCGCGCTCCCTCGACCGAAACGACGGGCTGACGAAGACCGGGACGCTCCTCGGGACGAGCGACTACATCGCACCCGAGCAGGCGGGCGGCCGCTTTGCGGACGAGCGCTCCGACCAGTACTCGCTCGGGGCGCTCCTGTACGAGCTCCTGGCCGGCCGACCGCCCTATCCGGGCGAGTCCTTCGTCACGGTCGCGATGCGGCACGTCAACGACCCCGTCCCGAGCGTCCGTGACGTGCGGCCTGACGTTCCGGAGCGCGTCGACGCGGTCGTCCGGCGCGCGATGGCGAAGCGGCCGCAAGACCGCTATCCGTCGACCGAGGCGATGATCGCCGCGCTCGAGGCGTGCATGGCCGAGGAGGCGGGCGCGGGCGCCGACCGGACGCAGGCGCTCCGGATCGAGCCTGCTACGCCCGTGTGGGCAGCGCCGCGTCCCGGGCGCCGTCGGCGCGGCGGCCGGCGAGCTGCGTGGCTCGTCGTCGCGCTCGTCGCCGTGGCGGGGGGCGCGGTCGCGCTCGTCCTCGCTCTGACCGGGGGCGACGGCGGCCCCGGCAGGGCGGGCGACGGCGGGAACGGTGGGGGAAGCGGCGAACCGGCGGTCCGGGTGAGCGCCGTCGCGGACTACGACCCGGCGGGCGACGACACCGAGCATCCCGAGGATGTGCCCAAGGCCGCCGACGGCGACCGCTCGACCTACTGGACGACCGAGACGTACAGCTCGTTTTCCAAGCCGGGGGTCGGACTCGTCTTCCGGACGAGCCGAGCGGTCGCGCTGAGCTCCGTGACCGTCTTCTCGGACGAGCCCGGGTTCACGGCGATGATCCGGGCCGGAACCGGGCCGGAAGGTCCGTTCAAGCGCGTCTCGAGCGAAAAGACCGTCGGGTCGAGGACGGCGTTCCCGGTCGACACGAACGGCGCCGACTACCGCTACTACGTGCTGTGGATCACCGACCCGAACGGCCGGGCCCACGTGAACGAGATCCGTGCGCGCTGAGCGCGTTCGGATCAGTACTTCAGGTCGGCGCGGCGCGCGTGCCGCTCGAGCGCGAGCTGGACGAGGCGGTCGAGGAGCTCCGCGTACGGGATCCCGGACGCGTCGAAGAGCTTCGCGTACACGCTCGTCGACGTGAAGCCGGGGATCGTGTTCAGCTCGTTGACGACGACCTCGCCGTCGCGGCGCACGAAGAAGTCGACCCGTGCCATGCCCTCGCACTCGGTCGCGACGAACGCGGCGACCGCGAGCTCCTGCACCCGCGCCGCGGTCTCCGGCTCGATCCGCGCCGGGACGATCACGTCGGATCCGCCCTCTTCGTACTTCGCGCGGTAGTCGTACCACTCGCTCACCAGCGGGACGATCTCACCGGGTAGCGACGCGATCGGCCGCTCGTTTCCGAGGACGCTGCACTCGACCTCGGTCCCGTCGACATACTCCTCGACGAGCACCTTTTCGTCGTGCTCGAAGGCGAGCTCGACGCCTCGCACGAACTCGGCCTCGTCGTGCGCCACCGAGATCCCGACGCTCGAGCCGAGGCGCGCCGGCTTGACGACGACGGGGTATCCGAACGGGTTCGTCACTTCGTCGCGCTCCCAGCGGCGAACGGTCAGGCTGCGCGTCACGGGAATCCCGTTCGCCCGCATCACCGCCTTGAACAGGTCCTTGTCCATGCAGACTGCCGACGCGGCCACGCCGGGACCGACGTACGCGACGTCGGCCAGCTCGAGCAGCCCCTGCACGGTTCCGTCCTCTCCGAAAGGGCCGTGCAGAACCGGAACGACGACGTCGATCCCTCCGAGTGGCTCGATCGCCGCACCGTTCTCGCGCGGGAGTGGGAGCCCGCCTTCCGCTTCGCCGCTCTCGAGAGCCGGTCGGCTTCGAGCCGGAAGCTCCCAGCGGCCGTCGCGGCCGATCCCGATCCGTTGCACCTCGTAGCGCTCCGGGTCGAGCGCCTCGGCGACCGACTGTGCAGACGCGAGGGAGATGTCGTGCTCGCTCGAACGGCCACCGGCCACGACGGCTATCCGAAGCTTCGCTATCCGCCGCCTCCCACGTTCCCGTTCCCGTTCCCGTTGCCGTTCCCGTTCCCGGCCACGAGGCGGCCCACGAAGATCGTCACCGTCGCCCCTTTCTCCGCCTGCGACCCTCCGTTCGGATCCTGGTCGACGACGATGTCTTCCTGGGTCGGGTCGGTCGTGTCCTGGAAGACCGTGTTCACGCGGAAGCCGGCGTCGTGGAGCCGTTGCTCGGCGACCTGTCGCGAATCTCCGACCACGTTCGGCACGGTCGCAGTCTCGGGCCCACTGGAGACCGTGATCGTGACGGTCGAGCCCGCGGCGACCGTTTCCCCCGCGCCGGGGCTCTGATCGATGACCGTTCCCGCCGGCGAGTCGGACGTCTGCTCGTTCACGGCGACCGCGAGGCCGGCGGCCTGGAGCGTCGACTCGGCGCTCGACTGCGACTGCCCGACGACGTTCGGAACCTGGACCGGCTCCGCCCCGCGTGAGACGACGAGCATGACCTCCGTGCCCTCGTCGACCCTGTCGCCGCCCTTCGGATCCTGTCTCAGGACTCGGTCGGCCGGGGCCGTCGGCGAGTAGACGCGTTTGACCTGCCATTTCAGGTGGGCGTCCGCGAGCCGGCCGACCGCCTTGTTCACCTTCATCCCCTTCACGTCGGGGACGGTTGTCTGCGGCGGCCCGCTCGAGACGAAAATCGTCACCTTGTCGCCCTTCGCGATCCGTGTGCTCGCATCGGGGTTCTGGTCGAAGACGACGCCCTCTTTCGTCGAGGCGTTCGGCTCGCTCTTCACGACCGGGGTGAGGCCTGCGTCCTTGATCTTGTTCACGGCGAGCCGCTGCTCGAGGCTGATCACGTACGGGACGACGACGGGCTTCGACGACTCGAGCTGGTCCTGGATCTGCGTGAAGACGTACCAGCCGGCGGCGGCCGCGCCCGCGAGGAGGAGGAGGACGAGCAGCCACGGCAGCCAGCGCCGGCGCTTGCGCGGCGGCTGCTCGTAGCCGTAGCCCGGTGGGTAGGACGGCCGACGCGGCGGGGTCGTGACCGGCGGAGCGGCCACGCGGGTCTGCGTGGCGGCCGCGTCGCCGTCGATCACCTGGGTCGCCGCCGTTGCGGCTCCTGCTCCGCCGAGAAGGGCCGTCGCCGCCGCGACCGTGGTGGGCGACACGGGGATGCCCGCGTCGAGGCGGTCGAGATCGGACTCCATCTCCTCGGCGCTCTGGTAGCGGTCCTCGGGGTTCTTCGCGAGCGCGCGCAGGACGATCTGGTCGAGCTCGGGCGGAATTCCGGGCCGGGCATCCGACGGCGGCTTCGGCGTCTCGTTGACGTGCTTCATGGCGATCTCGATCGCCGAGTCGCCGTTGAACGGCGTCTGGCCCGTCAGGAGCTCGTACAGGACGACGCCCACCGAGTAGAGATCGGAGGAGGCCGCGACCGGCGCCCCGCGCGCCTGCTCCGGCGAGAGGTATTGCGCCGTCCCCATGATCGAGCCGACCTCGGTCATCTGCGAGGCGCCGGCGCGGGCGATACCGAAGTCGGTCACCTTCAGCCGGTTCTCCGATCCGACCAGGATGTTGTGGGGCTTGATGTCGCGGTGGATGATCCCGTTCCGGTGCGCGAAGCGGAGCGCGGCCAGGATCTGTTTCGTGAAGTCGATCGCCTGGTCGACGGGAAGCGGCCCGCGTGCGAGCACGAGCTCCTTCAGGCTGCGGCCCTCGATCACCTCCATTGCGATGTACGGCGTCCCGTCGGCCTGGCCGCGGTCGTAGATCGAGACGATGTTCGGGTGCGACAGGGCCGCCGCGGCCTTCGCCTCGCGCCGGAAGCGCTCGTTGAAGGCGTCGTCGTCCGCGTAGCGGTCGCTCATGATCTTGATCGCGACGCGGCGGCCGAGGTCCTCGTCCTCGGCGAGATAGACGTTCGCCATACCACCCGAGCCGAGCTTCCGGAGGATGCGGTAGCGGCCGTCGAAGAGCGTGTTGATGAGGGTGTCGGAGACGCTCATCTCGACTTAAACTAGGCGTTTCACGGGAGCAGCGCCTCCATGACGACCTTGGCGATCGGCGCGGCGGTGAGGCCTCCGGTTCCGGACTGGTTCTGCAGGGCGACCGCGACCGCGACGCGCGGATGCTCGGCCGGGGCGAAGGCGATGAACCACGTGTCGTTCTCGTGTGTCCGCCCGGTCTCGGCGGTTCCCGTCTTGCCCGCGACCGTGATGCCCGGTATCTGCGCGCTCGTGCCTGTGCCGGCGCGGACCACCTCCTCCATCATGGTCGTGAGCTCGGCTGCCGTCTGCGCTTTGACCGCGCGCCCGAGCTGCTCGGGTCTCGGTTGCGAGATGACGTTCCCCTTCGGCCCGACGATCCGCCGGACGAGGCGCGGCTTCATGACGACGCCGTCGTTGGCGACGCCCGCGGCGACCATGGCCATCTGGAGCGGCGTGGTCAGCATCCGCTCCTGGCCGAAGGCGAGCCGGCCCGCATCGACCTGGTTCGGATCCTTCGGCTCGAAGAGCTTGCCGTTGTCGTAGAGGCCGCTCGGGGAGCGCTCGTCCGTCGGCGTCTCGAGCGGCGGGTCCGCGTAGAACCCGAAGCGCTTCGCGTACTCGAGGACCCGGGCCGGCCCGAGCGTCTTCCCGATCTCGCAGTAGACGGCGTTGATCGAGTGCTGCAGGGCCTCGGTGAGCGTCACGCTGCCGAACACCTCCGGCCCGCTCTGGTCGGCGAAGTTCAGGACCTTTTTGCCGTACTCGATGCAGTAGCCGCGGTCGAGGAACGTGCTCGACGGCTGGAACCGGCCGCTGTCGAGAGCGGCCGCGGTCGTCACGACCTTGAAGGTCGAGCCGGGGATGAAGAGCCCGTCGGTCGCCCTGTTCAGGAGCGGGGCCGACGGCCGGCACGGCGCGCCCACGTGCGTGGCCCGGTTGAAGTGCTTCTCGATCAGGTTCGGGTCGTAGGTCGGCTGCGAGGCCAGCACGAGGACCTCCCCGGTCGAAGGGTCGAGCGCGACTGCCGCCCCGCACTTTCCGGCCAGGGCCCGCATCGCGACGTCCTGGGCCTTGCGGTCGATCGTCGTGACGACGTCGTTCCCGGTCTGCGTCAGGCCGCGGAGCTTGTCGAGGGTCGTGTCGAGCAGGGTGTGGAGGTTCGCGTTCGAGCCCGTCAGGTAGTCGTTCAGGGACTTCTCGAGCCCCGAACGGGAGCGCTCGATCGTCGAGTACCCGACGGTCTGGGCGACGAGGCCGCGGGTCGGATACCGGCGCAGATACCACGTCCGGCCCTGCACGCGCTTCTTCACGTTGCGGGTGAAGCGGGTGCGCCCGTCCGAGGCGTAGATGGTTCCGCGCTTGATCGTCAGCTGGCGGACGATCAGGTTGGGGTTCCCGCGCTTCGCCTCGAGGTCCGGCGCCTTCCAGAGCCAGTACGTCGAGATGCCCACGAGCGAGACGAAGAGCGCGACGAAGGCGAAGAACAACCGGCGGATCTGCGGGTTCACCGATCAGCGCTCGCGGTTGACGTGGTTCGACACCATGAGCAGGAGCCCGAGGAGCAGGAAGTTCGCGACGATGCTCGAGCCGCCGTACGAGACGAACGGCAACGTGATCCCCGTCAGCGGGATCAGCCCCGAGACGCCGCCGATGATGATGAAGGCCTGGATCGCGAGCGTCGCCGTCAGCCCGGTCGCGAGAAGCTTCGAGAACCCGTCGTCGGCGAGCATCGCCACCCGGAAGCCGCGGTAGACGAAGACGAGGTAGAGCAGGACGACCCCGGCAGCCCCGGCCAGCCCGAGCTCCTGGCTGATCGCTGCGTAGATGAAGTCCGTCTCGAGGTACGGGATGTACGTGCCTCCTTGCGGCGAGAGGAGCACGCCCTGGCCGAGGCCCTGTCCGAAGAGGCCGCCGCCGGAGATGGCGTAGATCGACTGGACGAGCTGGTAGCTCGAGCCGAACGGGTCGTTCCAGGGGTGGAGCCAGATCGTGATGCGCTGGTGCACGTGCGGGACGACGTGGTAGAGCCCGTACGCGCCGATCGCGAAGAGGAGCCCGCCGACGGCGACGTAGAGCCAGCGCGCCGTCGCGACGTAGAGCATGGCCAGGAAGATCGCGAAGTAGAGGAGGCCGCCTCCGAGATCGTTCGTCTCGAAGAGGACGAGCATCGCGCCGCCCCAGACGAGCAGCAGCGGCCCGACGTGCTTGACGGCTGGGATGCCCATCGACAGGAGCTCCCGGTTGTCCCGCAGGTAGCCGGCGAGGAACACGACGAGCAGCACCTTCGCGAACTCGCCGGGCTGGAAGATGATCGGGCCCACGTGGACCCAGAGCGAGGCGCCGTTGACCGTCGTGCGAAGTCCAGGGACGCCCGGTAGCGCGAGCAGGCCGATCCCGACGACGGCGAGCGTGTACTTGTAGTCGTCGAGGCGGCGGTGGTCGCGGACGAACCAGACCAGGACGGCGAAGAGGGCCACTCCGACGACGACCCACAGACCCTGCCGGAACGCGAGGTCCGGGTCGATTCGGTAGATGAGCGTGAGACCGGTGGCGGTCAGGACGCCGGCGATGGGGAGGAAGGTCGGGTCGGCGTTCGGGAGGACTGCCCGGATGACGACGTGCGCGGCGAGGAAGAGGCCGAGGAAGAAGACGGCGTAGGACAGGGACGCCGGCGAGAGGACCGACTGCCGCGCGATGAAGACCGAGGCGAAACCGGCGCCGGTCAGGCCTCCGACGAGCAGGAGGCTGAGAAGCTCCCGGTTTCGGCTCGTCACGGCGCCCCTTGGCTCTCGTAGCGGGCGAGCTCCCTGCGCGCGTGGTCGTACGAGACGAGCGCGTGGTCGAAGAGGCGCGTCCGTTCCGACGGAGAGAGCTGGACGGACTCGAGCCGGCTGACGTAACGCGCTCGGTACAGGTGGGCACCGCCGCCGAGATCCCACGGGACGCCCTGGTAGATCGTGACGCGGCCGTCTTCGCCCGACCCGATGAAGTTCGAGCGCGAGAGACCCCAGAGCCCGACGGCGAGCAGGCCGAGGAGGAGAACGACGGCGAGGAGCACGACGAAGCCGCGGCGGCCCCAGCCGCCCTCCTTCTCCTCGACCCGCGGCGCAGGCTCGGCGGGGGCTCGGGGCTGCCCGGCGAGCGTCGGCGCGGCCTCGAGGCCCGAAAGCGTGTCCTCGAGATCCTCGTCGGACCCGCGCCCGTTTCCGATCACGGCCGTGTCGTCGGTCGGCTCGCTCGGCCCGACCGAGAAGAGGATGACGGTGATGTTGTCCTCGCCGCCGCCCCTGTTCGCCGCCTTGACGAGGGCCTTCGCGGCCGGCTCCAGCCGCTCGCTCTTCGCGAGCGTCCGCAGGATCTCCTCGTCGCCGACCATCGTCGTCAGCCCGTCGGAGCACAGGAGGAAGACGTCACCCGGCTCGGCCTCGACGGCGAAGGTGTCGACGTCAACCTCCGGGTCGGTCCCGAGCGCGCGCGTGATCACCGAGCGCTGCGGGTGGCTTTCGGCCTCCTCGGGCGTGAGCCGTCCGCTCCGCATGAGGTCGGCCACCAGCGAGTGATCCTGCGTCAGCTGAGCGAGCTCCCCGTTCCGGATCCGGTACAGGCGGGAGTCGCCGACATGTCCGATCGCGATGCGGGCGTCCTCGACGATCGCCGCGGTGACCGTCGTGCCCATCCCGGAGGCGTTCGCGTCGCTCTGCGCGCGGTCGTAGATGCGTCGGTTGGCTTCCTGGATGATCGCGCCCACGCGCTCCTCGGCATCGAGCTCGTCTGCGTCGTGGTACTCGCGGAAGACGGACGCGGCGAGCCGCGAGGCGACCTCGCCGGCCTGGGCGCCGCCCATGCCGTCCGCGACGACGAAGAGCGGGGGCTCGAGGACGTACGAGTCCTCGTTGCGCCTACGCCGGCGCCCCGCGTCCGTGAATCCCGTGCTCTCGACGATCTTCATCGCGGGCTCACGCCTCGTACCGGAGCTCGGTTCCCCCGACCTTCACGACGTCACCCGACTTCAGCCGCTTCCGTCCGGAGATCTGCTTTCCGTTCACGAAGGTTCCGTTCGTCGACCCCACGTCGAAGATCCATACCCCGTCGCGCTGCGCCTCCACCCGCGCGTGCCGGGACGAGGCGAAGTCGTCCTTGTCCAGCGTGATCGAGTTCTCCGCCGAGCGTCCGAGCGTGACCGGAACTGCCCCTGTGTCGAACGTCTCCCCTTCGGGGAGCGCCGGGCTCTCGACGACGACGAGGCGCCCCGCCGGGGGCGGTCCGTCCCCCCGCGCGCCGAAGCCTCGCGCCTGCGCCGGGGCGAGGATGAAGCTTTCCTGCGGCGACGTGCTCAGATCGCGGGCGGCGGCTCTGACGACGCGCCAGATGAAGATGTAGAGCAGGACGAGGAAGAGGGCCTTCAGACCGATCAGAACCTGCTCGACCAGGATTTTCCCCCGTTCGCTTACGACCGCTCGAAGACGAGCTCCGTCTGGCCGAGCAGGATGCGATCTCCCTGCTCGAGGCGCGCGCGCTGGACGCGCTTCCCGTTCACCTCGACTCCGTTCGTCGAGTTGAGGTCGACCACCCAGTACGAGCCGTTCTCGGCCCGAATCTCCGCGTGCCTCCGCGAGACGTTCGGGTCGGCGAGCGTGACGTCGCAGTCGCGCGAGCGGCCGAGGACGAGGCTCCCCTTCGAGACGTCGTGGCGCTCGCCGTCGACGACGAGACTCGCGCGCTCCTCGTGTGCGAGCCCGAGCCGTTCGGCCTCCTTCGGGTCGACAGCCTCTGTCGAGTTCGAGGGCTTGAAGATCTTCGTCGCCCCCATCGCGGCCGGCGCCGCGGCGGCCGGCGCGGGGGCCGAACCCGAGGCCGGCGTCGGCCGAGCCGCTTGGCTCGGCTGCACCATCCGCGCGGCGATCCCGAACTCGCCGGGGCGCAGGTCCTCGTCCTCCTCGATCCCGACGGAAGGCGTCGAGAGAAGCGCGTAGCCCTCCCGCCTGGCGTGCTCGGAGAGGTAGTCGGCGAGCTCGGTGCGCATCGAGTCCTCGTAGCCGGCGAACTGCTCGCGGTCGCTCGGCGAGAGATAGACGACGTACTCGTTCGGGACGTAGACGCGGGAAACCGAGACGCTCTTGTGGTCGTCCATCTCCTTGGCGAGCTTCCGCGCGATCTCGACCGGCTGGACGTGGGCGCGGGACATCCGGCCGAAGACGCCTTCGACCAGCGACTCGATGCGGTGCTCGATGCTTCTGAGAACGCTCATGGGCGGCGGAGGAGGTGTTCCCCCAGCCGCCGAGTTTAACTCGGGGTTGTCGCGCTCGATCCGGCCAGAAGCGCCGCAGCTCCCCAGACGGCGAGCGTCGGGCCCAGCGTTGCCGCCGAAGGTCCGCCCGCGAGGACCGGCCCGAGGACCGCCGCCGTGAGGAAGACCGAGGCCCAGCCGGCGATGCCCCAGAGCCCCCAACGGAGGACGTACGGCGCCGCAGCCGCTCCGGCGGCCACGACCGCGCTCTCCACGAGCAGGCCCGGATGGGCGGCGAGGTAGGCGAGAACGGCGCCGACGTCTCCTGCGAGTGGTCGCGCTGTCTCGCGCAGCGAGGCGACCGCCCCGGCGAGGAGCACAGCGGCGGCCCCGGTCGCGGCTCTCCGGAGCGGGTGTCGCATGCGGATCGTCGCGACCGCGGCCAGCGGGAGCAGGCCGAGTGGCCCGAGGGGGATCGCCACGAGGAAGAGGAGGCTCTCGCGCGGGCGGCGTGCAAAGAGCGCGAGCCAGACCGCCGCCACGGGCAGCCACGCGAGCGCGAGGTCGAGCGAGACGTTGCCGAGCGGCAGAACCGGCGCCGCGAGCGCGAGGACGAGACCCACGATCGGGCTGCGGAGGGCTGCGAGGGCACAGAGCGCGGCGAGGCCGAAGGGCCAGCCGGCCGGGAAGAACGGAAGGAGGAGAGTCGGCGTCGCGACTGCGAGCGCCGCGCACCCCGCGTGCAGGGCGCGCTCGCTCACCGTGCGACGGGACGTGGTCGCGCGGCGGCGTCTCGCCTTCTCCTCGAGCGCCGAGCGGAGCACAAGTGCGGCTTGCTTCGGGTTCGGCCTCCGCCGCGGCTGCAGAGCGAGCATGCGATCGACGGCGTCGCAGAGCGTGCGAGGAAGGTCGGGTCGCTGGCCGGCCAGCGGCTGTGGGCCGGCCGCGATCCGGCGGGCCGTCTCGACGGGTGACCCCGCTGCGAAGGGATGCCAGCCGGCGAGCGCCTCCCAGAGCATCACTCCAACGGCCCAGACGTCGGCCGCGCCGCTCGCGATCTCTCCGTCGAGCCGCTCCGGCGCGATGTACGCAAGCGTTCCCGGAACGTCGCCGGTCGCGGTGAGGCCCTCCGCCTCGTCGACGCGGGCGAGGCCGAAGTCGAGCAGGCGCACGGAGACCTCGTCGGCGTCCTCCAGCATCACGTTGGCCGGCTTGACGTCTCGGTGAACGACCCCCTTCGCGTGTGCGTGCGCGAGCGCCTCGAGCACCTGGGCGGCGGCCTCGATCGCCGTCGCGTCGTCGAGCGCGCCGCCCCGAAGAGCCTCGCGCAGCGTGCGGCCGCGTATGTGCTCGTACGCGACGTAGACGTGGTCGGCGTCCGAGTGCAGCGCCAGCGCGCGCAGGCAGCGGCGATGGCGAAGGCGGGTCGCGGCCTCGACCTCGCGCTCGGCGCGCGACCCGGCCTTGCCTTCTCGGGGGACGACCTTGAGCGCGACCTCGAGGCCTGCGTGCTCGTCGCGCGCAAGCCAGACGGAGCCGGACCCGCCGCTGCCGAGGGGTCTCAGGGGACGGTAGCGGCCGAGGACGAGGTGGTCCTGCTCGAGGGAGAGAGCGCGCTCCATGCGGCCTCGCTCCTTTGCCCGCGGCCTAACAAAGTCCTGCAATCGCCGTACGGAGGGGCTGTTAGACTCGATCGACCCTATCGGCCGGGCGGGTGCCCTGTGTTCGACCGAGAACGAACCGACGCCGACACCGACATCGAGTTCGACTTCTTCGACGACGACGCGCCGACGACCGAGGCGCGGCCGCGCGGGGGGCCTCCGACCCCGCCCGGGCGACCTCGGCGGCGACTTCCGACCGGGCCTCCGAAGGGTCCCGGAACACCGCTGACTCGGCTCATCGTCGCCATCGCGGCGGTGATCCTCCTCGTCGTCGTCATCGTCCTCGGCGTCAAGAGCTGCCAGGCCGGCAAGAAGCGCGACTCCTACCAGACGTACATGGAGTCGGTCGGGAAGGTCGCCTCGCAGAGCGAGGGGGTCGGCAAGGAGCTCAGCAAGCTCGTGAGCACGCCCGGCTTGAAGATCGCCGACCTGCAGGCACGGCTCGACGGCCTGCGTCAGCGCCAGGCCCAACTCGTCGCGAGCGCGCAGGAGATCGACACGCCCGGGACTCTCATCGACCAGCAGCGGAGCTTCGTCGAGGCCCTCCAGTTCCGGGTGAGCGGCCTGGCCGGGCTGGCGAAGGCACTCGTGACGATCAAGGAGGCGAATACCGGCTCTGCCGGTCGCGAGCTCGCTCAGCAGGCCGGCCGGCTCGTCGCGAGCGACGTCGTGTACGACGACCTCTTCAAGTCGGGCTCGCAGCAGGTGCTCGAGCGTGAGGGCATCAAGGGCGTCCCGATCCCCGACTCGAACTTCCTCCAGGATCCAGACCTGGCCAGCCCACGCTCCTGGTCTCTCATCGTCCAGCGCCTCACGCAGACGCCGACCGCGGGCGGGCTTCACGGCACGAACATCGAGAGCGTTCGCGTTGAGCCGGGAAGTCAGCAGCTCTCGGCGACGCAGGAGAACACGGTCACGGCGTCCGACCGGCTCGCCTTCGTGGTCGTCATCCGCGACTCGGGCGACAGCCAGGAGGCACAGGTGCAGGTGCACCTGACGATCCAGCAGAGCCCGCAGCCGGTCAAGAAGACGGCCACGGTCGACATCATCAACCCGGGCGAGACGAAGTCCGTCACGTTCAAGGATCTCGGGTCGCCCTCGTTCGGGGAGCGGACCACGGTCCAGGTGACCGTCGAGCCCGTCCCCGGCGAGAAGAACACCAGCAACAACACGGCCGAGTACGCCGTCGTCTTCACGCTAGGTTAGAAGCGTGACCGCGACCGCGGCCGCCTGGATCGGGATCGGAGCGGCGGCCGCCGCAGCCGTCGCCGTCCTCGTCACGCTCCTCCTCTACGTCAAGCTCCGGCGCGTCCGCCAGGACCAGTTCGTCCTCCTCGGCGGGGGGAAGGAGGATCTCGTCGACTTCGCCGTCTCGCTGCAGGCACGGATCGACGACCTCCACCGCGCCGTGGACGAGGTCGCCGCGGGTCTTTCCCGCCTCGACCGCCGCGTCGACGGCTGCCTCTCGCGGACGTCGATCGTCCGCTACGACGCCTATGAGGACGCGGGCGGGCACCAGTCGGCCTCGCTCGCCTTCCTCGACGCCGCGCGTTCCGGGGTCGTGGTGAGCGCGATCCAGGGTCGGGACTACGCGCGGATCTACGTGAAGGAGCTCGAGCGCGGCAAGGCTCCGATCGCCCTTTCGCCCGAGGAGCAGGAGGCCGTCGACCGTGCCATGTCGCTCTAACCGCATGCATATCCGCACAAATCGGAGTCGGTACGCTTTTTCTGCGTGAGCCACGTCCTCGTCTTGAACGCCAGCTACGAGCCGCTGAACGTCTGTACCGTCCGGCGCGCGCACGTGCTCGTCTTCAAAGGCAAGGCCGAGGTGATCGAGCAGCTCGGGCAGCCGCTGAGGTCCGCGACCGACACGTACGCCTGGCCGCACGTCATCCGGCTCCTCCACTACGTCCGCGTCCCGCGTGCGGTGCAGCGGAAGATCTCGAGACGAGCGCTGTTCGCCCGAGACGGGTGGCGATGTCAGTACTGCGGCTCGAACGGCGGCAAGCTCACGCTCGACCACGTCGTTCCGCGCTCGCGAGGCGGCGACTCGATCTGGGAGAACGTCGTCACCTCGTGTGCGCCGTGCAACCTGCGCAAGGGCGATCGTGCCCCCGAGGAGGTCGGGATGCGCCTGATCACGCGGCCCGCGATCCCGGCGCCGGCACTCTTCGTCACGCTGTCCGCGCCTTCGATCCCGGACCGCTGGGAGCCGTATCTGCGCGCGTTCGGCTCCGTCAGCACCCGCGGCGCCGTCTCGACCGCCCCCTCGCTCGCGTAGACCGCGGGTGGCGCCGTCCCGGCGCGACCGGTATCGTTCGCGTCCGCATGCTCCTCGCCTGAGGCTGAACCAGCGGTTCGCGGGGCCAGTCGGCTCCGTGCGAGCTTGCCTTCCCTCTGACCGAGTCAGGAGCTTGCAATGTCTGCCGTTCACGTCCGAGATCTGCGTAAGGAGTTCGTCCGCCGGGACGGCGGCTTCCTGCGCCCGCGCCGCCGCGTCGTCGCGCTGAACGACGTCTCGTTCGACGTCGCCCGCGGCGAGTGCCTCGCCATCCTCGGTCAGAACGGGTCCGGCAAGTCCACGCTCGTCCGACTGCTCTCGACGCTTCTCCTGCACGAGGGCGGCAGCGCCGAGGTGTTCGGGCACGACGTGTTCACGGAGCCGCGCGAGGTGCGGCGCCTCGTAAACCGCGTCTCGGTCGAGGCGTCCTTCTTCAAGAAGCTCTCCGCGGCGGAAAACCTGAGCTACGCCGCGAGGTTCTACGGGATGACCGCCGGCGAGACGCGCTCGCACATCCCGGAGATCCTGGAGCGGGTCGGCTTCCCCGCCGACCGCCGCACCGAGCCGATGGAGAACCTCTCGCGCGGCATGCAGCAGAAGGTCGCGCTCGCGCGCGCCTTGCTCACGCAGCCCGTCGTCCTCCTCTTGGACGAGCCGACCACCGGCCTCGACCCGCGCTCGAAGCTGGAGGTCCAGGCGTTCATCCGCGAGATCCGAGCGGCGCACGACGCGACCGTCCTCCTCTGCACCCACGACCTCGCCGAGGCTGAGGCGCTCGCCGATCGGATCGGGATTCTGGACGGCGGCGAGCTGGTGGCGCTCGACACCGCCGAGGCGCTGAAGGAGGGGTACGGAGCTGCGACCCTCGAGGAGGCCTTCTTCGCCGCGACCGGGCACGAGCTCGAGGCGGCGTGATGCGCGGCTCGTCGCTCTCCTTCCGGCACGAGTTCATCAGCCTCGCGGGCGTCGTCGAGCGCAACGTGTACCTCGTCCGCCGGTACATCTGGTGGGATCTCGCCTTCTTCCTCTGGACGGTCGCAAACGCGCTGACGATCGTGTTCATCGCGAAAGGCGTCGAGGCCACGGGCGGGAAGATCGACGTCAACCGCGTCACGACGACGCTCCTGATCGGAGCCGTCGTCTGGGCCTACCTCGGGATCATCTTCGAGATCCTGACGGAGACGGTCGGCTGGGAGCGCTGGGAGGGGACGATCGAGTACACGTTCATGGCGCCGCTCTCCCGGCCCGTGCACCTCTTCGGAATGGGCGTCTTCGCCGTGCTCTACGGCGTCGTCCGGGCGGCGCTCCTCTTCGGGATCGTCGCCGCCTTCTTCCGGCTCGACCTCGCCGGCGCCGACTACGCCTCGGCGCTCGTCGTCCTCGTCGTCGCCTCGATCTCGTTCATGGGCATCGGGATGATGACCGCCGTCCTGCCTCTGATCTCGCCTGAGAAGGGTATGCAGTTCGGCTTCATCGCGCAGGGCGTGCTGCTCGTCGTCTCGGGCGTCTACTACCCGGTCGACGTGCTGCCGCAGGCGATGCAGTGGCTCGCCGTCATCTCGCCCGCCACATACGCACTCCGCGGGATGCGGGAGGGGATCCTCGACGGCGCGGGCATGGGCGCGATGTGGGACGAGATCTGGCCCCTCCTCCTGATCGGAGCCGTGACCGTTCCGCTCGGGCTCGAGGTCTTCCGGCGTGGGGAGATCCACGCGAAGCGACACGGGAAGCTCAAGCGGTCGGGGTGATGCCGGCGTCCGCCGGCTCCTGTAAGGTGAGAGTGCAGTCGAGGCGACGTGGCCTCGGGCTCGAGAAGCCCGGGGCTCTTTGCATTTAAAGGAGGAGAGCATGGCGATGGTCGAGCAGGATCGGGACACCGGTAGGGCGACGAGCGACCCCGCGAGGCGGCGTGAGGTCATCGAGCGCGTCGAGCAGGAGCAGGTCAAGTTCATCCACCTCTGGTTCACCGACCTCGAGGGCCACCTGAAGAGCTTCTCGATCACGCCGGCCGAGCTCGAGGACGCGCTCGACGACGGGATGGGCTTCGACGGGTCGTCGATCACGGGCTTCAACCCGATCGAGGAGTCCGACATGGTCGCGATTCCCGACCCGGCGACGTTCCAGCTCATGCCCAACGGCGAGACGTGCGTTGCTCGGATGATCTGCGACGTCGTCACGCCCGACGGGCAGCCCTACGACGGCGATCCGCGCTACGTCTTGAAACGCGCGCTCGAGCGGATGAAGGCGATGGGCTTCGACACGTTCAACGTCGGGCCCGAGCTCGAGTACTTCCTCTTCCGGGACGACAAGGGGACGGAGACGCTCGACGAGGGCGGGTACTTCGCCATGACGACGCTCGACGCCGCGTGGGAGCTCCGGAACGAGACGATCATCGCGCTCGAGTCGATGGGAATCCCCGTCGAGTACGTCCACCACGAGGTCGGGCCATCGCAGCACGAGATCGACGTGCGCTACGCGAGCGCGCTCGACATGGCCGACCACACGATCACGTACCGCCTCGTCGTCAAGGAGATCGCGAAGAAGGCCGGCTTCCACGCCACGTTCATGCCGAAGCCGCTCTTCGGCGAGAACGGGTCGGGCATGCACACGCACCAGTCGCTCTTCACGGGCGGGAAGAACGCGTTCTTCGACCCTGACGACGAGTGGCACCTGTCCGACGTGGGCAAGGCGTTCATCGCGGGACAGCTCCAGCACGCCCGCGAGATCGCGGCCGTCTTCGCGCAGTGGGTCAACTCGTACAAGCGGCTCGTTCCGGGCTACGAGGCGCCCGTCTACGTCGCGTGGTCGCGGCGGAACCGCTCGGCCCTGATCCGGATCCCGCTCTACAAGCCCGGCAAGGAGCAGGCGACCCGCGCCGAGATCCGCTGCCCCGATCCGGCCTGCAACCCCTACCTCACCTTCGCGGCGCTCCTGCACGCCGGCCTCGAGGGGATCGAGAAGGGCTACGAGCTGCCGCCGCCGATGGAGCAGAACCTCTACCACCTGACCGCCGAGCAGCGCCGCGAGCGGGGCATCGTCGCCCTTCCCGAGACGCTGGGGGAGGCGATCGACGAGCTGGCGACCTCGGAGCTCGCACGGCGGGCTCTCGGTCAGCACATCTTCGACCGCTACGTCGAGATCAAGCGCCAGGAGTGGGACGACTACCGCGTCCAGCTCACGCCCTGGGAGCTCGAGAAGTACCTGGCGGTGCTGTAAGAGCGGGTATAGAGTCAGATCGTTCCGCCGCTTCTCCGCGAAGTGGGGGACTGACTGACGGCCGACTGCGAGCTGCTGCGCAAGCGGCTCGTGGTCGTTAAGTCCCCCGAAAATGCATTCGCATTTTCGGGGGCGAGCCTGCTACGCAGGCTTCGCTGACATCGCCCACACGGCGACCACGTAAATGAGTACCGCCAGGGTGGTGAGAACGGTTGCGACGCGGGCGAAGGCCGCCCGGCGCGCGGCGAAGCCGGCGGTCACGATCGCGACGAGCACGATGATGCCGCCGATGTCCGAGGCGCCGAAACCGATCCCGAGCCAGGTCGGGTCGTTCTCCCCCGACCAGCCTTCCTTCGAGTAGATCCACTGGGCGCCGATCCGCATCACGATCCACGCGGGCAGCGCGACGAGCAGGAGCGTCCGGAAGGCGAGCCGGTCGAAGGACCCGGAGTTCGCGGTGCGTCGCCAAGCGGCGAGCTGGAAGGCAGTCGCCGTAGCGAGAGCGCCGACGAGCGTGAGGGCGCCGAGCACGTGGAGGAAGAGCGCCACGTTCCAGTCGTCCGGGCGGATTGCGGCGAGCATCGGGCTCACGCCCCGGGCTTGAAGATCATGTCGAGGAGGAGAAGCAGGACGGCCGCGAGCGAGACGGCATGGAGCGTGATCGCGCGGCGGTCGCGCACGAGCGCGGCCAGCTCGGGGCTCGGCCGGTCCCCCACGGCTTCGAGCTCGCGCGCTCGCTTGGCTGCCCTGTCGTAGTGCGCGCCAACGCGCTGGCCCGTTCCTGCGAAGATCACCCAGAGCACGATCGCAGCGACGATCCACGGATCCCAGATCGCGTAGCCGTCCTTCTGGAAGGCGAGGATCACCCCGAGAAGGAGTACGGCCCCCGATCCGGCCGCGACCAGGATGCTCCCCGCGCGCGAGACGCCGGTGAGGCGCGTGAGGCCACTCGGCACGTCGACGTTGCGTGATGCGACGACGAGGACTGTGAAGAGGACCATGGCGGCGACGAGCGCGGCGGCCGCCAGCAGATGGAGGGACAGCAGCCAGGCGGAGAGGTCCACTCGCGCTGAGGCTACCGGAGTCACTCCTACAATCCGGAGGATGGACGCGTCCGCGCGCCATCTCCGGCTCCTCACGGAGACGATCGCCGCCGTCAACTCGACGCTCGACCTCGGCGAGCTCTTCGACCTCGTGGCGAGCAAGGTCGCCGAGGCGCTCGAGGCGGACGCCTGCTTCGTCTACCTCTACGACGAGGGCGCCGACGAGCTGGTCCTGCGCGCGTCGCACGGCACGCGGGTCGAGGAGATGACGCGGGTGCCGAAGATGCGCCCGGGCGAAGGCATCACGGGGACGGCGGCCGCGCTCCGGGAGCCGATCATGATCCCGCGCGAGGCGCATCTCGACCCGCGCTTCAAGGCCTTCCCGAACCTTCGCGAGGAGCAGTTCGAGTCGATCCTCGCCGTGCCGGTCGTCGCCAAGGACCGCCTCGAGGGCGCGCTCAACGTGCGGACGGAGCTTCCCCGCGAGTTCACAGAAGACGAGATCGGTCTCCTGATGGCGATCGCGGGCCAGGTCGCGCAGGCGATCGAGAACGCGAAGCTGTACGACCACGCGCAGCGCCGGGTGGCCGAGCTCGAAGCCCTCGCCCGCATCTCCGAAGCGGTGTCGGAGTCGCTCTACCTGGAGGAGTCGCTCCAGGCGATCGTGCAGACCACGATGGCGGCGGTCGGCGCCAGCGGGGCGGCTCTCGTGCTCGAGGACGGCCGCGTCGCATGGCCCGAGGGTCGCGCAGCGGAACACGCCCTGCGCCTCCCGCTCCGCTCCAAGGGGCGCCAGATCGGCGAGCTCGTCTGCGACCGGGACTCGCCGTTCTCGGACGAGGAAGTGCGGCTCCTCTCCTCGATTGCGAACCACGCGGCGGTCGCGCTCGAGCACGGGCGCGCGGTCATGCGCGGGGTGCTGGCCCAGGAGATCCACCACCGCGTCAAGAACAACCTCCAGACCGTCGCGTCGCTCCTGCGGCTGCAGGCGCGCTCGCCGGGGAGCGATCCGCGCAAGGCGCTCGACGACTCCGTCAACCGCATCCTTGCGATCGCGGCCGTGCACGAGGTCCTGACCGAGCGGCGTGACGACGACGTCGATCTTGGTGAGCTCGTCGAGCGGCTCCGCGCGACGCTCGTGCAGAGCCTCGGCCCGGGGAAGCGCGTCGAGGCGCGTGTCGAGCCGGTAGCGCTGCACGGCGAGCGAGCGACCGCTCTCGCGCTGGTCTTCTCCGAGCTCCTGCAAAACGCGCTCGAGCACGGCGGCGACGACGTGCGCGTCGAGTTGGGCGCGCGGAACGGGCACGTTCTTCTGACCGTTGCCGACAACGGCCGCTGGACGGCCGCCGAGGAAGGAACCGGGCTCTCGATCGTGCGCGCGCTCGTCCGGGACGAGCTGCGCGGCACGCTCACGCTCGCCGACGACGGCGGACTGCGCGCCGAGGTCTCGTTCCCGACCTAACCGCTCCGCCACGCGCCGGCGAGGTCACACATTCGTTACAGGGGTCTGGCACCGGGCATGGCTCGCAAGGGCGAGTCCGTGGCGACGAGCTCGTGGCGCGACGACCTCGAACCGAGCGTCATCGGCGAGACGCCGCAGCCGGGCCGCCTGGGCGAGCGGCTGTGCGTGATTTGTTACGGGGGTCTGGCACCAGGCCATGTCGTATCGCGACATGGCCCCGTCTAGCTGCTGTCGCCACGGTCGGCTAGAGAAGCCGTTGGAGGCGGCGTCCGGCCGGCGTCGGACGATACGTCGTCGTCGGCGGATACTCCTCGCCGACCCGGCGTTCGAGGAGGCCGAGCGCCTGCAGGTCTTTCAGCGCGAGCGTGAGCGCGCGCGGCGTCACCTCGGGTAGGAGGTCCTGAAGCTCCGAGAAGCGGCGGCCGCTTCCCGCTGCGGCGAGTGTCGGCAGCGTCCACTTCTTCAGCGATCGCTCTTGCTCCGGGAGGCCGTCGACGAGCCGAGCGCAGCGCCGGGCGACCGAGCGTCCGCGCGCCGTCAACACGTATTCGGGGCGGAGCGGATGCCCGTAGCCGGGGTTGCGGGCGACTAGTCCTTCGTCGACGAGCGCCGCGAGCGTCCGCGACAGCGTCTGCCGGGACAACCCGAGGCGACGCAGGAGAACGACGAACCGGCTCCCGCGCTCGCGGTGCAGCTCGGCGAGGATCGGGACCGCCCAACGGTGATGCAGGAGGTGTGACCAGCTCGCGGTTGACAACAAAGTAAACGAAGTATAAAAAACTGACCTGACAACCCGACAGGAGGTAGGCGGTGAAGACACCGTTCGCATACCGGAACGAGCTCACGATCTCGGTCAACGTCTCCGACCTCGACGCCGCGATCGAGTGGTACACGGACACGCTCGGCTTCGAGCTCGAGTACAAGCTCGACGATCAGGGTTGGTGCGAGCTGCGGACGCCGCAGGCAGGCGTGACGGTCGGGCTCGGCGAGACCGAGCAGCTCGAGCACGGCGGCACGGTGCCCGTGTTCGGCGTCGAGGACATCGGCGCCGCGCGGAGCCACATCGAAGGGAAGGGCACGCGCTTCGACGGCGAGACGCGCGAGGTTGCGGGCATGGTGAAGCTCGCCACGTTCTACGATCCCGACGGGAACGCCTGGATGCTCGCGCAGACCCTCGACGGCATGCCTCGGTGACCGAGCCCCCCGAGCTCGAGTCGGTCACGTTCGGGATCCTCAGCTGGCCGGACGATCTGCCGGACTTCACGGAGGCCGAGCTCGCCGATCTCCAGGAACGCCACGTCGCCTACCTGCAGGGGCTCCGGGAGCGCGGCATCCTGCTCGCCGGGGGCCCGCTCGACGACCAAGCGGACGAGCGGTTGCGTGGAATCTGCTTCTACGCCGTCGGGATCGAGGAGGCGCGCGCGGCCGCCGAGCAGGATCCGTCCGTCCGGGCCGGACGTCTTCATATCGACGTGATGACCTGGTACCACCTTCCGGGCGAGGCGGCATTCGGAGCCTAGACTCGCTGCATGCGCATCCTCGTTGCCGAGGACGAGACGATCATCCGGCTCGACCTGCGCAAGGTGCTCGAAGAAGCGGGGTTCCAGGTCTGCGCGGAGGCGCGGGACGGGGAGGAGGCCGTCGCGCTCGCCGCGAGCGAGCGACCCGACCTCGCCATCCTCGACGTGAAGATGCCGGGCCTCGACGGGATCGAGGCGGCGCGCCGCATCCTCGCCGAGCAGCCCATGCCGATCGTGATGCTGACGGCGTACGGACAGGACGAGCTCGTCTCTCGCGCCGTCGAGGCGGGCGTCTTCGGATATCTCGTCAAGCCCTTCCGCGAGGGGGATCTCCTGCCGGCGATCAGGGCGGCCGAGGCCCGGCACGCCGAGCTGCAGGCGCTCCGCGAGGAAGCGGAGTCCCTGGCCGAGGCGCTCGCGACGCGCAAGGTCGTCGAGCGTGCGAAGGGCCTCCTCATGGAGCGGGAGCAGCTCTCGGAGCAGGACGCCTTCGCCCGTCTACGCCGGGCGAGCCAGGTCTCCGGCAGGCCGATGTCGGTCGTCGCGGAGGCGCTCATCGCCACGTTCGCCGCGGAGAAATGATCTAACCGGCAGTGACGTCGTCGAAGAGCGACTCCCAGCGCCCGAGCAGGCGCTGGAGGTCGTCGCGCGCGCGCCGGTGCGCCTCGACCGTGTCCAGATCGGACCAGTCCTCGGCGAGCTTCGCCTCGAGCGCCGAGATCTCGGACTCCTTGACCGCGATTCGCGCTTCGACCTCCTCGAGCGGCGACGGGCCCTTTTGCTTCGCCTGGGCGGGACGCGACTGCTCGCGCTCGCGTTGGCGCTTGGGCGGCGGTGGAGACGGTGCGGTCTCCTCGTCTCGCCTCGCGACGTAGTCGGCCCAGCCGCCTTCGTAGACCCGGATCGTCCCGTTCTCGATCGCCGCGGTTCGGTGCGCGACCGCGTCGAGGAGCGCGCGGTCGTGCGAGACGAGCAGGAGTGTCCCCGGGAACGCCTCGAGTGCGGCCTCGAGGCTCTCGCGGCTCTCGAGATCGAGGTGGTTCGTCGGCTCGTCCAGGACGAGGAAGTTGGCCCCCGAGGCGACGAGCACGGCCAGCCCGAGCCTGCGCCGCTCGCCACCGGAAAGCGCCTTCACGCGTTTCTCGTGCGCCTCCCAGCCCGAGAAGAGGAATCGCCCGAGCAGCGACTGCGCCTGCGGGCGCGCGAGGCGGGTCATGCTCAACACGCACTCGAGCACCGAGCCTCGCTCGTCCAGTTCGGTCCCGTGCTGAGAGAAGTAGCCAAGCTCGACGCCGTAGCCGAGCTTGTGCTCGCCCCGGACGATCTCCTCGACGAGCGTCGTCTTCCCGCTTCCGTTGGGTCCGACGAGGGCGACGTGGTCGCCGCGGTCGAGCGCGAGCGAGACGTCGTGGAGGAGCTCCCGGCCCGGCACGGAGACGCTCGCATGCTCGATCTCGAGGACGACACGACCGCTCCGCTTCGGCTCGAGAAACTCGAAGCCGCGTAGCGCCTTCGCCCGCCGGGTCAGCAGCGCTTGCTCGCCGGCCGCCTCGGCCCTCTCGCGCTCGAGGCGCCCGATCTGCGTGAGCTTCGCCTGGGCCTGCCTGGCCTTGCTCTTCTTGTACCGGAACCGTTCGACGAATCGCTCCAGGCGCTCGATGTCGGCGGCGATCCGGTCGGCGGTCTTGGCCGCGTGCGCCGCGCGCTCCGCCTTCTCGCGCCGCCAGGCGTGCCAGGGGCCTGCGAAGAACGTCGACCGGCCCGCCTCGAGCTCGAGCACGGCCGTCGTCGTCGCCTCGAGGAACCAGCGGTCGTGCGCGACGATGACGCAGGCGGCATCCATCGACCGGAGCTCCGCCTCGAGCCACTCGAGGCTCGCGACGTCGAGGTGGTTCGTGGGCTCGTCGAGGAGGAGGAGGTCGGGATCGCCGGCGAGCGCGCGCGCGAGCGACCCGCGCGTCAGCTCGCCGCCCGAGAACGTGTCGAGGCTGCGGTCGAGGTCGGCGTCGGTGAATCCGAGCCCGCGCACGGACGCGTTCGCGCGCTCGCGCCAGGCGTAGCCGCCGGCGTGCTCGAGGCGTGCCTGCGCCCGGGCGTACGCGGCGAGCGTCGCCTCGTCGTGCGCTCCGCCCGCCATGGCTTGCTCGAGCCGGGCGAGCTCGCCTTCGGCCTCGACGAGCTCTCCGGCTCCGGCGAGGACGTACTCGCGCAGCGTCAGCCGGCGGTCGGTCGGCGGCCGCTGGTCGTGGAGCGCCACGCGTGTTCCCTTCTCCCACGCGAGCTCGCCGCCGTCGACGCCCGTCTGGCCGGCGAGCATGCGGAGGAGCGTCGTCTTACCGGCGCCGTTAGGCCCCGAGAGCGAGAGACGGTCGCGCCGCTCGAGCTTGAAGCTCACGCCCTCGAACAGCACGCCGCCCGCGATCTCCTTGCGCAGATTCGAGGAGATAAGAACGGCCATATGGGTATGGTGGCAAGGACGGTGGCGAAGGACATCGAGCAGCTGTCGATCGACACGATCCGGACGCTGTCCATGGACGCGGTCCAGACCGCCGGCGCGGGTCACCCGGGCACCGCCATGGCCCTCGCGCCGCTTGCGTACGTCCTCTACCGCGAGGTGCTACGGGTCAATCCGGCCGACCCGGGTTGGCCCGACCGAGACCGTTTCGTGCTCTCGGCCGGCCACGCCTGCATCCTCCAGTACACGGCTCTCCACCTGACTGGCCACAACATCTCGCTCGAGGAGATCAAGCGTTTCCGCCAGTGGGGCTCGATCACGCCGGGTCATCCCGAGCACTTCCTGACTCCCGGCATCGAGACGACGACGGGCCCGCTCGGCCAGGGAATCTCGAACGCCGTCGGGATGGCGATGGCCGAGAAATTCCTGGCTCAGCGCTACAACCGCCCCGAGCACGACATCGTCGACCACCGCACGTACGTGATCGCCTCGGACGGAGACCTCATGGAGGGCGTCTCGGCCGAGGCCTCCTCGCTCGCCGGCGCATTCGGGCTCGGGAAGCTGATCGCCTTCTACGACGACAACCGGATCACGATCGACGGGACGACCGCGCTCTCCTTCGACCAGGAGGACAAGGCCGGTCGCTACGAGGCCTACGGCTGGCACGTCCTCCGGGTCGACGACGTGAACGACCTCGGAGCGATCCGCGCCGCGATCGCGGAGGCTGAGGAAGAGAAGGAACGACCGACGCTCGTGATCGTGCGGAGTCACATCGCCTACCCCGCCCCGCACGCGCAGGACACGGCGAAGGCGCACGGCTCCCCACTCGGCGAGGACGAGGTGCGGGCCACGAAGGAGGTTCTCGGCTGGGATCCGGACATTCAGTTCCACGTCCCGCCGGAGGTCTACGACCACATGGGGCTGCACGACCACGGCGAGGAGCTGCAGGCGGAGTGGCGCCGGCGCTTCGACGCCTGGCGGGTTCGCTACCCGGTCGAAGCGGAGGAGTGGGACCGGGCCTGGTCGGGCAAGCCTGTGCCCGGGTGGGCCGAGGCGCTGCCCACCTTCGACCCGGCCGAGAAGGACAAGCTCGCGACGCGGGCGGCCGGCTCGAAGGTGATGGAGGCCTTCAAGCGCCACGTGCCGACGATGCTCGGCGGCGCCGCCGACCTCGTCGAGTCGACCAAGACGGCCTTCGAGGGCGCGGGGATCTATTCGCAGCACTTCGCGGCGCGCAACATCCCGTTCGGCGTCCGCGAGCACGGCATGGGCTCGATCGTGAACGGCCTCTCGGTGCACGGCGGCATCGTCAAACCGTACGGCTCGACCTTCCTGATCTTCAGCGACTACATGCGCGCTTCAGTGCGCCTCTCGGCCTTGATGGGGCTGCCTGTCGTCTGGGTCTGGACGCACGACTCCGTCGGTCTCGGCGAGGACGGACCGACCCACCAGCCGATCGAGCACTACGCCGCCCTGCGGGCGATTCCACGGCTCTGGGTGATCCGCCCCGCCGACGCGAACGAGACCTCGTACGCGTGGAAGGTCGCGCTCGAGCGCGAGGACGGGCCGGTCGCCATCCTGCTCTCGCGCCAGGACGTGCCCGTCCTCGAGCGCGGCGAAGGCGCGTGTGCGGAGGCCGCCGGCGCAGAGCGCGGCGCCTACGTCCTCTGGGACTCCGACGACACGAACGGGACGCCCGACCTGATCGTCCTCGCGACCGGCTCCGAGGTCTGGGTCGCGCTCGAGGCGGCGAAGCGACTTGCCGACGAGGGCACGCACGCCAGAGTTGTCTCGATGCCGTGCTGGGAGCTCTTCGAGGCCCAGCCTCCGGAGTATCGCGACGAGGTTCTTCCTCCGGACGTCGAGGCCCGACTCGCCGTCGAGGCCGGCGTCGCTCTCGGGTGGGCGCGGTGGGTCGGAGACGGCGGTGACGTCGTCTCGATCGAGCACTTCGGCGCTTCGGCTCCCGGGACGACCGTGCTGGAGAAGTTCGGCTACACGCCCGAGAACGTCGCAAGCCGTGCTCAGGCGCTCCTCTCCCGGCGGCAGCGCGTCTAGTCATGAAGGTCGCCGTCGCGTTCGACCACCGCGGCGTGAAGCTCCGCGACCGCGTCGTCGACGTGATCACTGAGCTCGGGCACGAAGTGCTCGACCTCGGAACCGACACCCCGGAGCCCCGGATCGACTACCCGGACAAGGCGCGGGAAGTGGACGAGGCCGTGCTCGACGGCGACGCCGAGCGCGGCGTGCTCGTCTGCGGCTCCGGCGTCGGGGCCTCCATCGCGGCGAACAAGCTGCCGGGGATCCGGGCAGCCGTCTGCCACGACGTGTACTCGGCCCACCAGGGGGTGGAGCACGACGACATGAACGTCCTCTGCCTCGGCTCCGAGATCGTCGGGGCCGAGCTCGCGGCGGACCTCGTGCGTGCGTTCCTCGGCGCGAGCTTCGGCGGCGGGGAGCGCTTCGTACGCCGGCTCGAGAAGATCGCGCAGATGGAAAGCGGCTCCCCCTCTCGCGGCGAATCGCCTGTTAAGGAGGGGGTCCGCGGGGGAACCCTGGGTTCCCCCGCGTGAACATGGAAGGAAGGCTTGCTCATGGCTGAGAAGACCCCACTCCAGCGGCTCGCCGACGAGGGCCAGAGCCCCTGGATCGACTACCTCTCGCGCGACCTCATCGAAACGGGAGAGCTCGCGCGCCTCGTCTCGAAGCACGGGATCAAGGGCGTGACCTCGAACCCCACCATCTTCCAGAAGGCGATCTCGTCGGGCAGCGCATACGACGAGCAGATCGCGGAGCTCGCGCAGGAGATCCACGATCCGAAGGAGCTCTTCATCCGGCTCGCCGAGCGCGACGTGATGAATGCGTGCGACGTCCTCTGTGACGTCTGGGAGAAGGGTGAGCGCGGCCGGGACGGTTACGTCTCGATCGAGGTCGACCCGACGCTCGCGTTCGACACCGAGGCGACCTACGACGAGGCGATGCGGCTTCACGCCGAGATCGACAAGGAGAACCTCTATGTGAAGATCCCGGCGACGAAGCAGGGTCTGCCGGCGATCGAGGACGCGATCGCGAAGGGCAAGTCGATCAACGTCACCTTGATCTTCTCGCTCCAGCGCTACACCGAGGTCGCCGAGGCCTACGTCCGCGGGCTCGAGCGGCTCGTCGCCGCGGGCGGCGATCCGTCAACCGTCGCGTCCGTCGCGAGCTTCTTCGTCTCGCGCGTCGACACCGAAGCGGACAAGCGCTTGGACGAGATCGGCGGCCGCGACAAGCTGAAGGGGAAGCTCGCGATCGCCAACGCGAAGCTCGCCTACGCGCGTTACCTCGTGCTCTTCTCGGGCGAGCGCTGGGACTTCCTCGCCGGCAAGGGCGCGAGCCCGCAACGCTGTCTGTGGGCGTCGACCTCCACGAAGAACCCTGACTACCGCGACGTGATGTACGTCGAGGAGCTCGTCGGTCCCGACACCGTCGACACGATGCCGCAGGAGACGATCGACGCCTTCGAGGACCACGGCAAGGTCGCGCGGACGCTCGATCGCGACCTCGAGGCCGCGCACAAGGTCTTCGAGGACCTCGCCGCTGCCGGCGTCGACTACGACGACGTCGTCGACACGCTCGAACGCGAGGGCGTGCAGAAGTTCGCGGACTCCTTCGCCGAGCTGATCGAGGGGCTGCGCGGCAAGACCGGCGAGCTCGTCGCCGCGTAGGAACCCCGGTGGCCACGGTCGACACTGCGGAGCTGGTCGAGCGGATCTGGGCGCGCGACGCGACGATCTGGACGGGTCGAGACGAGGCGAAGTGGCTCGGCTGGCTCGACGAGCCGCTCCGGATGCAGGAGCGGGTCGCCGAGGTCGAGGCCTTTGCGGAGGCCGTCGTCGAGGAGGGGTTCGCGGACGTCGTGGTCGCGGGGATGGGCGGCTCCAGCCTCGCGCCCGAGGTCTTTCGGCGCTCCTTCCGCAGCGAGACCGTTCACGTCCTCGACACGACGCACCCCGCGGCAGTCGCCGCGCTCGCCGAGCGGATCGACCCCGAGCGGACGCTCGTCGTCTGCTCCTCCAAGTCCGGCACGACGCTCGAGACGCGCTGCCATCTCGACTTCTTCTGGGAGCGCACGGGAAGGCGGCCGCTCTCGTTCGCGGTCGTCACGGATCCGGGCTCGGATCTCGAGGCTCTCGCCCGCGAGCGCGGGTTCCGCGCCGTGTTCGCCGGCGAGCCGACCATCGGCGGCCGCTACTCCGCGCTGTCGCCGTTCGGGCTCGTCCCGGCCGCGCTCATGGGCGTCGACCTCTCGCGCCTCCTGCTGCGGACCGAGGAGATGGTCGAGGCCTGCCGTCTCGACGAGGGCAACGAGGGCTACGAGCTCGGGCGGCGGATGGGCGAGGGCTGGCTCGAGGGGCGCGACAAGGTTCAGATCAACCCGAGCCCGGGTGGCTTCGGCCTCTGGGTCGAGCAGCTCATCGCGGAGTCGACCGGGAAGGACGGCAAGGGGCTCGTCCCGGCGCCCGGCGAGACGGGCGAAGTAGCCGACCGGCAGAGCGAGGAGGTCCGCGTCTCGGATCCCTACGAGCTGGGCCAGGAGTTCTACCGCTGGGAGTTCGGCACCGCCGTCGCCGGGGCGATCATCGGGATCAACCCGTTCGACCAGCCGAACGTGCAGGAGGCGAAGGACCGCACGAAGGAGATCCTCGACTCCGGCGACGAGCCCGACCTCGAGCCCGTCAGCTCGGCTGCCGAGCTGACGGCCCAGGCGGGCGAGGGCGATTACGTCTGCATCCAGGCGTTCGTCCCGCCGACCTCCGAGAACGAGGAGCGGCTGGAGGCCTTGCGGGCGCGTATCTCCGGCGAGACCGGTGCCGTCACGACAGCAGGCTTCGGGCCGCGCTACCTCCATTCCACCGGGCAGCTGCACAAGGGCGGCCCGGCGAGCGGGCTCTTCCTCCAGCTCGTCGACGATCCGCCCGAGCTCGAGATCCCCGGGCGGCCCTTCGGCTTCCGGCAGCTGATCCGGGCGCAGGCGGCCGGCGACTTCGACGCGCTCCGCGAGCGGGGACGGCGAGTGGCCCGAACAGGATGGGGAGAAGTGGCATGAAGCTTGCGATGGTGGGTCTCGGCCGCATGGGCGGCAACATGGTCAAGCGGCTCGAGCAGGACGGACACGAGCTGGCGACGTTCGACCGGAGCGGCAACGGAACGGCCGGCTCGCTCGAGGAGCTCGTCGGTCAGCTCGAGCCTCCGCGCGTGGCGTGGGTGATGGTCCCGGCCGGCGACGCGACCGAGGAGGTCGTGCAGAAGCTCCTCGAGCTCCTTGACGACGGGGACGTCATCGTCGACGGCGGCAACTCGAACTTCCGCGACTCGCAGCGCCGTCACGACATGGCGCTCGAGCGCGGCATCAGCTTCCTCGACGTCGGAGTGTCGGGCGGAATCTGGGGGCTCGAGGTGGGCTACTGCCTGATGGTCGGCGGCAACCACGAGGCCGTCGAGATCGTCGAGCCCGCCTTCCACGCGCTGGCGCCGCCCGACGGCTATGCCCACGTGGGCGGGTCGGGGTCGGGCCACTTCGTGAAGATGGTCCACAACGGGATCGAGTACGGGCTGATGCAGGCGTACGCCGAGGGCTTCGAGGTCATGCGCGGGAGCGAGTTCGAGCTCGACCTGCACCAGATCGCCGGGATCTGGCGCTACGGCTCGGTCGTGCGCTCGTGGCTCCTCGAGCTGCTCTACGCGGCGTTCGAGCACGAGGGGAGCGACCTCGAAGAGATCCGCGGCTACGTCGAGGACTCCGGCGAGGGCCGCTGGACGATCGCGGAAGCGATCGCCGAGGACATCCCTGTACCCGTGATCACGGCGGCGCTCTTCGCCCGCTTCGCCTCGCGCCAGGACGAGTCGTTCGCGGCCAAGGTGAACGCCGCGCTCCGAAACCAGTTCGGCGGTCATGCGCTCCGGGCGATCGAAGAGGCGAAGGCCTCGCCGGATCCCCGTTAGGCGAGGCTGATGGCCCAGGCCGTCGACCAGGCCGAGAACCCGCTCCTCGAAGGGCTGCGCGTCCGGCGCGCCCCGGAGCCGTGTGCGCTCACGATCTTCGGCGCCTCGGGCGACCTGACGCAGCGGAAGCTCCTCCCCGCCCTCTACTCGCTCGCCTTCCGGCGGCTCCTTCCCGAGGAGTTCGGCGTCGTGGGCGTCGCGCGCACCGAGATGTCCCACGACGAGTTTCGCCGGTTCGCGAAGGACGCCGTCGAGGAGAACGCGCGGGACGAGTTCAAGGACGAGGTGTGGGGCTGGCTCGCGGAGCGCCTGCGCTACGTCGCGACGGACTTTGCCGACGACGAGGGCGAGTCGCATGTCACGGACTGCCTGAACGAGCTCGACGAGGCCTTCGGCACGGGCGGCAACCGCCTCTACTACCTTGCCGTTCCGCCGGCGGCCTTCGAGACGATCGTCGCCCAGCTCGGCAAGCGCCGCTCGACGGAGGGCTGGACGCGCCTGATCGTCGAGAAGCCGTTCGGCCACGACCTCGAGAGCGCCCGCGGGCTGAACGGGATGCTCCTCGAGAGCTTCGAGGAGCACGAGATCTTCCGGATCGACCACTACCTGGGCAAGGACACGGTCCAGAACATGCTCGTCCTTCGCTTTGCGAACGGGATCTTCGAGCCGATCTGGAATCGCCAGTTCGTCGACCACGTGCAGATCACGGTCGCCGAGTCCGGGGGGATCGCCAGCCGCGCCGGCTTCTACGAGCAGGCCGGGGCGATCCGCGACATCTTTCAGAATCACCTGCTGCAGCTGGTCGCCCTGACGGCGATGGAGCCGCCGACCGACTTCGACGCCGAGTCGGTCCGCAACGAGAAGGTAAAGGTGCTGCGGGCGATGCACACGCCCGGGCCGAAGCACGTCGTCCGAGGGCAGTACGGGCCGGGGTACGTCGAGGGGGAGGAGGTGCCCGCCTACCGGGAGGAGGAGGGCGTGGCGCCCGATTCGGGCACCGAGACCTATGTGGCCGCGAAGCTCTACGTCGACAACTGGCGCTGGGCGGACACGCCGTTCTACGTCCGGACGGGCAAGCGGCTGCCGCGCCGGGAGACGACGGTTGCGATCCAGTTCAAGCGCGCGCCCCATCCGCCCTTCGAGATCGGCGGCGCCGAGGACGGCCTCCGGCCCAACGTCCTGCTCGTCCACGTGCAGCCCGACGAGGGCGTCTCGCTCGCGATCGGCGCGAAGGCCCCGGGCCAGGGCCTGCAGATCCGGACCGTGAACATGAACTTCCTCTACGGGGGCGCCTTCCGCACGCAGCTGCCCGAGGCCTACGAGCGGCTGATCCTGGAGGCGATGCTCGGCGACGCGACGCTCTTCATGCGCGCAGACGAGATCGAGGAGCAGTGGGCGCTCGTGGACGCGATCGCCGGGTTCTGGAAGCGCGACCGGCCGAACTTCCCGAACTACGAGGCCGGGACGTGGGGCCCTGCCGCGGCCGACGAGCTCCTCCACCGGGACGGCCGCTCGTGGCGACGCCACTGAGATGCTGCAGGACGCGTCCGTCCGGGACATCGAGCGCGAGCTGAACCGCCTCCGCGCCGAGTCGGCCGAGGCGGGCACGGCGGCCCAGCGCACGAGCGTCATGACGCACATCGCGTGGGTGCCCGAACGTTGGCTCGAGCTCGCGACGGAGGTCCTGCAGGAGCTCGGCGAGCGGCTTCCCTCGCGCGCGATCGTCCTCGTGCCGAAGCCCGACGAGGAGCGGAGCGCCCTCGACGCGGAGGTCGACCTCCGCTGCTTCGCCCGCGGAGGCGCCTCCGGAGCCGTCTGCTACGAGGTCGTCGTCATCTCGCTGGCCGGCGAGCGAGCGCATCATCCGGCGAGCGTCGTCGAGCCGCTGCTCCTGCCCGACCTTCCCGTCTTCCTGCGCTGGCGCGGCCCGCTGCCGTTCGACGAGCCGGAGCTCGACCAGTTGACCCGGATCGCCGACCGGCTGATCGTCGACTCCCGCGAGTGGACGAGCGCCGAGGAGGACTTCGGACGCCTAACGGAGCTTTTCGACCGGCTTGCCGTCTCGGACATCGCCTGGGCGCGAACGCAGGCCTGGCGCGAGGCGCTCGCGACCATGTGGCCCGAGATCCGCGAGGTCGAGATGCTCCGGGTCGCGGGCCCCGAGCCCGAGGCAGTCCTGCTCGTCCGCTGGCTCTCCGCCCGGCTCGGGCGGAGCGTGGAGCTCGAGCACGAGCCTGCCGGCGAGATCGAGCTCGTCGAGGCCGACGGGCAGTCGGTCGATCCTCGCGGCTCGGACGGCGGCACCTCGGCCGATCTTCTGTCCGAGCAGCTCGAGCTGTTCGAGCGCGACCGCGTGTACGAGGAGGCGGTACGGAGCTTCTCACAGGTCCCGAGCTAGCCGAGCTGGCGGCGCCGTGGATCGCGCGGCGCGCCGCAGGGGCCGATCGGTTCCCGATCGCGCTCACGGGCGGATCCACGCCCGGGCCCGTGTACGAGCGACTCGCGGGGCTCGACCTCGACTGGCGGCGCTGGCACGTGTGGTGGAGCGACGAGCGCGACGTGCCGCCCGAGGGCGAGGACTCGAACGAGCGCCTCGCGCGCGAGACGCTCCTTTCACGCGTCCCGATTCCGGAGGAGCAGATTCATCCACTCCGCTCCACGGACGTCGAGCTTCCGGAACGCTTCGACCTCGTCTTGCTCGGGATCGGGCCGGACGGGCACACGGCATCGCTCTTCCCCGGGCGGCCGGAGCTGAAGGCGACGGAGCCGGTCGTCTACGTCCCCGAGGCCGGGCAGCCTCCGTGGGTTCCCCGCTACACGTTCACGTTTCCGCTCATCGACTCGGCGCGGGCGGTGGCGATTCTCGTGGCCGGGGAGGAGAAGCGGGAGATTCTCGCCCGTGTGGCGTCCGGCGACGAGTCGCTTCCGGCAGCGCGCGTCCGTGCCGAGGAGACGATCGTCCTCGCCGATCTCCCGGCTGCCGGAGACCTAGCGGGTCAACGCCTCGGCGAGTAGCTCGCCAGCCCCGAGAACGAGCGCGTCGGAGCCGACCGGGGCGGCGAGCTGGACCGAAGCGGGCAGTCCCTGCTCGGCCGGACCGCACGGCAGCGCGAGCGCCGGCCAGCCGAGCGTGCTGAACGGATACGTGAGGCTGATGAGCTCCTCGCGGAGCGCGAGATCCCCGATCCCGGTCGGCGGTGCGACGCTCGGAATCGTCGGAGTGACGAGGAGATCCACGTCTGCGACCGCGGCGGAGAATGCGTCCCGGTAGCGCTCACGCGCGGCGAGCGCGGCCTCGTGCTCTGCGTCTGTGACGGCGAGGCACCGCTCGAACTTCACCCGCACGTTCTCGCCGTAGAGCTGCGAATGCTCCCTGAAGAGATCGCGATGGACGCCGGCCGCCTCGCGCATGAACACGGCATAGGTCTCGCGCGTCACGAGGGGAAGCTCGAGCTCGAGCCGGCCCCCGAAGCGCGAGGCCGCTTCCTCGACGCGTGTGCGCACCCCTGCGTCGGCGCGCTCGAGCCAGGCCACGCCCACGCGCAGATCCCCCAGGGCGGGAAGGGCTGACGTCTCCTCCAGGCCGAGCGCGGCGGTCATCGCCCGGCACTCGCCGACCGTCCGGGCCATCGGCCCGGCGACGTCGTAGCTCGGCGCGAGCGGCCAGACGCCCTCGGTCGACACGAGCCCGTGGCTCGGCTTGAAGCCGACGATCCCGCAGCAGGCGGCGGGGATCCGGATCGAGCCGGCGCTGTCCGTCCCGAGCGCTGCGTCACACAGGCCCGCCGCGAGCGCGGCGGCCGAGCCGCCGCTCGACCCACCCGGGATCCGGTCGCGCGCGACCGGGTTGACTACGTCGCCGAAGTGCTCGTTCTCGGACGTGATCCCGTAGGCGAACTCGTGCAGGTTCGTCTTTCCGACGACCGCGTAGCCCGCCTCCTCGAGCCGCCGCACCGCCTCTGCCGTCCGTTCGGGAACGTGCTCCCGAAAGATCGCCGACCCGTACGTCGTGACGAGGCCGGCGGTGTCGAACAGGTCCTTGACGCCGAGCCTGATCCCCTCGCCGACCTCGTCCGGTACGGCGAGGAAGGCGTTGAAGGGGTCAGTTGACCGCGTCGTAGATGACCGCGACGACGATCGAGCCGGCGAAAAGGACGAGCGTGAGCCCGAGGAGCGCGAGGCCCCAGCGGATGTTCTTCCGCGCGACGTCCGGGTCCATCAGCCGAGGAGCGGGTCGAGCGCCATGGCGACGAAGAGGAGGGCGAGGTACGCGAGCGAGAACGTGAAGAGCCGGCGGGCGCGCGCCGGCGTCACGGCGCGGGCGAGGGGCAGCGAGAGCGCGACGAAGAGGGCTCCGAGCAGCAGGGCGGCGACCAGATAGGGGACGCCGAGCTCGCCGAGGAAGAAGGGCGCGACCGTGGCCGCCACGAGAACGGCCGCGTAGCGGACGATCGAGCGCGCCGTCGCCGCCTCGCCGCGTGCCACGGGAAGCATAGGCACGCCCGCAGCTTCGTAGTTGCCGCGAATCAGGAGCGCGAGCGCCCAGAAGTGCGGCGGCGTCCAGAGAAACACGATCGCGAAGAGCATCAGCGCGGGTAGCGCGAGGTTTCCCGTGACTGCCGCGTAGCCGACCACGGGTGGAACGGCGCCGGCCGCGCCGCCGATCACGATGTTCTGCGGCGTCGCGCGCTTGAGCCAGCGGGTGTAGACGAGGACGTAGAAGAGATTTCCGAAGACGGCCAGGAGTGCCGCGAGGACGTTGGCGAAGCTCGCGAGCACGGCGAAGGAAAGCGCCGAGAGCGCGAGGCCGAACTCGAGTGCACGCTCGGGCGGGATGCGACCTGCCGCGACCGGGCGCATCTCCGTGCGCTTCCCCATCAGCCGGTCGATGTCGCGGTCGAGGACGTGGTTCAGGGCCGACGCGCCGCCGCAGGCGAGGGCCAGCCCGCCGAGCGTCGCGGCGAGGATCCCGGTCGACGGTACGCCCTCGGCGCCGACGAAGGCGCCGCCGGCCGCCGTCAGGAGCAGGAGCGTCATGATCCGCGGCTTCGTCAGCGTGACGTAGTCGCGCCAGGAGCCCCGCGCGACGGGCTGCCCGGAGCGGAAGACCTCTGCGGCTGCGGCGACGGCCGCCGCGAGAGAGAGCCCGCCGAACGCGAGGTGGAGCCAGCGCGCCCACGGCGGGCTACCGGTGGCTGCGACTATCCCGCCGAGGCCGATCTGGAGGAGGTAGACGCCGAGCGCGAGGCCCGCCGAGCCCGCGAGGCGACGGCGATTCCGGTGCGCGAGCCGGCCCGAGGCGGCGACGCCGACGAGGAGCGCGAGAGCGACGAGCGCCGTCGCCCGGTGGGCGAGCGCGTGCTCGCCCGTCGCGACGACCATGCCGGTCGCGACCGCCGAGGCCACCGCGAGCGCGCGAAGCCACGGGCCTGCCGTCAACGCTGCTCCCGGAGGCGGAGCCGCAGGTCGCGAAGCGGCCGCGCGCTCGAGACGTAGGGCACTGTGTCGAAGTTGTGGGGTGGGGGAGGCGAGGTCGTGTACCACTCCAGCGTATCGCCGCGCCACGGATCTCCGCCCACGCGCGGCCCCGCGCTCCAGCTCTTCGCGGCGTTCACGACGAAGACCAGGATCGCGATCCCCATGAGCCAGGCGCCGACCGTCGAGACGAGGTTGTACCACTCGAAGACGCCGCCGCGGTCGTACGTGTAGATGCGCCGGTTCATCCCCATTAGACCGAGGAGATGCTGCGGGAAGAAGGCGAGGTTGAAGCCGGCGAAGAGGAGCCAGAAGTGCGCCTTGGCGAGCTTCTCGTCGTACATCCGGCCCGTGATCTTCGGGAACCAGTAGTAGAGCCCGGCGAAGATCCCGAAGACGCTCCCGCCGAAGAGCACGTAGTGCATGTGCGCGACCACGTAGTACGTGTCGTGGACCTGGTAGTCGACCGGAAACGCGGCCAGGAAGATCCCCGAGAGGCCGCCGATCGTGAAGAGCCCGATCAGGCCCAGGCAGAAGAGGAGCGGCGCACGGAAGGTCAGATGTCCGCGCCAGAGCGTTGCGAGCCAGTTGAAGATCTTGATGAAGGTCGGCACCGCGACGGAGAAGGATGTCGCCAGGAAGAAGCCCTGCAGCCATACCGGCAGGCCGACCGTGAACATGTGGTGGGCCCAGACGAGCATGCTCGCGAAGGCGATCCCGATCGTCGAGAACGCCACCGCCCGGTAGCCGAAGATCGGCTTGCGCGCGAACACGGGGATCACCTCGGACACGATCCCGAAGGCCGGGAGGATCATCACGTACACCTCGGGGTGCCCGAAGAACCAGAACATGTGCTGCCAGAGGAGCGCGCTGCCGCCGTGCTCCGGGTCGAAGAAGTGCGTCCCGAGCTGCCGGTCGAAGAGCAAGAGCGTCACGGCCGCGGCGACGGTCGGTAGAGCGAGGATGAGCAGGATCGAGTAGGCCTCGATCGTCCAGGCGAAGAGCGGGATGCGCATCCAGGTCATCCCGGGCGCGCGCATGTTGTGGATCGTCACCACGAAGTTGATTGCTCCGGCGAGCGAAGAGAGGCCCGTCAGGTGGAGCCCGAGGATCCACATGTCCTGCCCGAGCTGCGGGCTGTAGAACTTCTCCGAGAGCGGTGCGTAGGACGTCCAGCCAGCGCTGGCCGCTCCGCCCTTGACGGCGAAGCTCGTGAGGATGACGAGGCCTCCGAGGAGGAAGAACCAGTACGAGAGGGCGTTCAGGCGCGGGAACGCCATGTCCGGCGCGCCGATCATGAGCGGGATCACGTAGTTCGCGAACCCGGCGAAGATCGGGACGACGAAGAGGAAGATCATCGACGTCCCGTGGATCGTGACGAGCTCGTTGTAGCCGTTCTTCGTGATGAAGTGCTCGTTCGCCTGGGCGAGCTGCGAGCGCATGAGGAGCGCCATCAGGCCGGCGGCGAGGAAGAACCCGAAGGCGGTCACGATGTAGAGCACGCCGATCCGCTTGTGGTCGACGGTCGTCACCCAGCTCATGACGCGGCCCTGCTTCCACACAGGGTTCGCGGGCTCAACCCGTACTGCCACCGGCTCCTCCGGTCGTCTTCGGCGGGTTGCTGAGCGTCTTGGACTGCTTGATGAAGGCGACGAGCGCGTCGAACTGCTGCTTCGGCCAGCCGCGCCCGACGGGCGGCATGTAGTAGTCGAAGTTCGCCGTGTCCTGACCTTGCTCGACGAGCTGACGCAGCGAGCTCTCGTTGAGAAGCGTCCCGTTCCCCTGGATCGGCGGGCCGACGTCGCCCGAGCCGTCGAACCCGTGGCATTTCGCGCAGACGGCGCCGAACGTGGCTTTGCCGAGCGCGACGTTCGCGCCCTGCTGCTCACTGGCCGTCTCGTCGACCCAGGAGTCGAACTCGTCCCCCGGCACGACGACGACCTTCGTGGTCATGACGGCGTGCTGGATGCCGCAGAGCTCGGCGCACTTCCCGTGGTCGTACGTGCCCGTCTCGGTCGGCGTGAACTCGAGGACGTTCGTCTGTCCCGGAACGGCGTCGATCTTGCCGTCCAGCTCGGGCACCCACCAGCTGTGCTCGACGTCGTAGGTGACGATCTTGAGGAGTACCGGGCGGTCGACGGGCAGCCGCAGGACGTCGAGCGCGATGGCGCCGTTCGCGTACTTGTACTCCCAGTAGAACTGGTGTGCCTCGACCCGTACGGTCACGGCCCGGGCCGACGAGGAGGCGCGAGCCGCGCGGACGTCCGGGAGCTGCACGAAGGCGTACGTGGCAATCGCGATCAGACCGAGCACCGGAACGATCGTCCAGAAGAGCTCGAGCCGGGTGTTGCCGTGGATCTGCGGGCCCTCGACGTCATCCGGCGTGCCCCGTCGGCGTCGGTAGCGGATCGTGAAGACGACGAGCGCGGCCTCGATCAGGAGGAAGAAGAACGCCGCGAACGCGAAGATGAACCAGTAGACGGAATCGATCGCGTTCCCGCTCGCCGACGCGTCGCCCTCCGGGCTCGCCCCCGGGATCCCCGGAAGCCCGAAGGTCAGGAAGAGCGCGAAGCCCGCGACCGCGAGAACGGTTCCCCCCACCAGCGTGACGCGGTCTCTGCGCACAGGCCGCCCGATTCTATGCGCGCCTCCGGTGCCGAAAACCTTGGAACACACGACGCGAACTTCCCTCGAACGAGGGATTCAGAAAATCGTCCCGCTGTGTTTCAGTCCGATGGCGCGATGCGGCTCGCGCGGGAGAGTGCGCCGGACGAGGGGGGAAGTCGCGGCGCCTTCAGGGACGGCAGTCTAGGCTTCGGTTGGTCAGGGTGACCGGAGCCTGGACTGTCCCGCTCCCGCCGGATGCGGAGGAGCCCTTCGAGGTCTACGTGAACGGCGTGCTCCAGCAGGCGGGAGTCGACTACGAGGTCGAAGGCAGGGCTCTTCGCTTCGTGCGGCCGCTCGCGCAGGAGGGCCGGCTCGGCGCCCTCCGCTGGGCGAGCATGTTTCTCGGGCTCGTCGGGACGTACCGCAAGCACGACACCGTGGACGTCGCCTACCAGGCCGGCGGACGCCGCAAGGTCGCCTCGAACCTCCGGCCCTCCGCGTCGTAGCATTCAGGCCGCAGTGATCGCGGGAGGCGGAAGCTCGAACGGTAGGCGGCGCGTGTTCGTCTCGCGGCGCGTGCCGGGACGTGTTCGGGCGGAGCTGGAGGCGAGCTTCGAGCTCGCGCTGCACGACTCGGAGCGGCCGCCCGCGCGCGCCGCACTGCTGGACGGCGTCCGTGGCTGCGACGGCGTCGTGACGATGCTGACCGACGCGGTCGACGACGAGCTGCTGGACGCCGCGGGGCCGGCACTCCGAGTCGTCGCGAACTACGCGGTCGGCTACGACAACGTCGATGTGGACGCGGCGTCCCGGCGCGGAGTGCTCGTCTCCAACACGCCGAACGTCCTCACCGAGACGACCGCTGAGCTCACCATGGCGCTCGTCCTCGCGCTCGTGCGGCGCGTCGGCGAGGGCGACCGCTTCCTCCGCCGGCGCGAGAGCTGGATCTGGGCGCCGACGTTCATGCTCGGTCGCGGCCTGCGCGGGCGAACGCTCGGCGTCGTCGGCCTCGGCCGGATCGGCTCCGAGGTCGCACGCCTCGCGGAGGCGTTCGGAATGCACGTCGTCTGCACGAACCGATCCGGAAAGACGAGCGGGTCGTACGAACGCCTGGAGCTCGACGACCTGCTCCAGACCGCCGACGTCGTCTCCCTCCACACGCCGCTCACGCCCGAGACGAAGCACCTGATCGGCGAGCGCGAGCTGTGCCTGATGCGGAACGATGCCTATCTCGTCAACACGACGCGCGGCCCGGTCGTCGACGAGGCGGCGCTCGCGGACGCGCTGCGCGCCGGCGAGATCGCTGGCGCAGCGCTCGACGTCTTCGAGCGCGAGCCCGAAGTGCTCCCCGCGCTCCTCGAGCTGGAGAACGTCGTGCTCGTCCCGCATTTCGGCAGCTCGACCGAGGAGACGCGCGAGGCGATGGGAATGCTCTGCGTGGACGCGCTCAGGGCCGTCCTCCTGGACGACCGTTGCCCGCCGAACGCGGTCAACGCCGAGGCGTGGCAGCGAGCCCCCGCCTAGCCGAGACCTCAGCGCTCGCGCGCGAGCTCGCGGGGAAGATCGAGGGCGAGGTCCGCTTCGACGCGGGGAGCCGCGCGCTCTACTCGCACGACCTCTCGATCTACCGGCAGGTTCCGATCGGGGTTGTGCTCCCGCGGCACGCGGACGACGTCGTCGCGACTCTCGAGGCGTGCCGCCGGCATGGAGCTCCGGTGCTCCCGCGGGGCGGCGGCACGAGCCTCGTCGGACAGTGCACGAACGTCGCGGTCGTCCTCGACTTCTCGAAGTACATGAACCGCATCCTCGAGGTCGACGTCGAGCGCAAGCTTGCCCGGGTCGAGCCCGGTGTCGTCTGCGACCAGCTCAAGGCCGAGGTCGAGGAGCACGGTCTCACGTTCGGCCCCGACCCGGCGACGCACGCTTACTGCACGTTCGGCGGGATGGTCGGAAACAACTCGTGCGGCGTCCACTCGCTCCTGACCGAGTTCCACGGACAGGGCTCTCGCACGTCCGACCACGTCGAGGAGCTCGAGGTCGTGACGTACGACGGACTTCGCCTTCGCGTCGGCGCCGCAACCGACGACGAGGTCGAGTCGATCGTCGGGCAGGGCGGCCGGCGGGGCGAGCTGTACGCTCGGCTCCGCGACGTTCGCGACCGCCACGGAGACGCCGTCCGCGAACGATTTCCGGACATCCCGCGGCGCGTCTCGGGGTTGAACCTGGACGACCTGCTCCCGGAGAGGGGATTTCACGTCGCCCGGGCGCTCGCCGGGAGCGAGGGGACGTGCGCGGTGACCCTCGAGGCGACCGTCGCGCTCGCCGACTGGCCGCCCGCGCGCGTCCTCGTCGTCGTCGCGTACGCCGACCGGTTCGCCGCCGCCGACGCCGTCCCGGCGGTTCGCGCTCACCGTCCCATCGGCCTCGAGGGCTTCGATTCGAGCGTGACGCAGACGATGGCCGGGCTCGACAAGTTCGCCCGCGAGCGAGCGCTGCTTCCGGACGGCGCGGCGTGGCTCCTCGTCGAGTTCGGCGGCGAGACGCCCGAGGAGGCCGAGGGGCGAGCCGCCGACCTCGTCCGTGAGCTCGGCAGGGGCACGACCTACGGGGACGACGTGCGGCAGTCGATGGTCTGGCTCGTCCGCGAGAACGCGCTCGGGGCGAGCCGGATCCCGGGCAAGTTCGAGACCTGGCCCTCGTTCGAGGACTCGGCCGTCCACCCGGACCAGCTCGGCGCCTACCTGCGCGACTTCGACCGGCTGCTCGAGCGGCATGGGTACCGCTGCGTCTACTACGGCCACTTCGGCCAGGGGTGTCTGCACTGCCGGATCGACTTCGACCTCGGGACGACGGACGGGCTCAGGGTGTTCCGCCGCTTTCTCGACGAGGCGTCCGACCTCGTGCTCTCGCACGGGGGTTCGCTCTCGGGAGAGCACGGCGACGGGCAGGCGCATGCCCATCACCTCGAGCGCATGTACGGGCCCGAGCTCGTCGAGGGCTTCCGCGAGTTCAAGCGGGCGTGGGACCCGGACTGGAAGCTCAACCCGGGCAAGCTCGTGGATGCGTACGAGGTCGACGAGAACCTGCGCGTCGGCCCCGACTATCGCCGTCGTCGCGTGAAGACGCATTTCAGCTTCGCGGCGGACGGCGGCAGTCTCGCCGCCGCGACGGAGCGCTGCTTCGGAGCCGGACGCTGCCGCCGGCTCGGCGGCGGGACGATGTGCCCGAGCTTCATGGTCACGAAGGAGGAGCGCCACACGACCCGTGGCCGGGCCCATCTCCTCTTCGAGCTCCTCCGGGGCGAGACGATCGGCGAGAACGGGTGGCGTGACGAGCACGTCAAGGAGGCGCTCGACCTCTGCCTTGCCTGTAAGGGCTGCAAGGCCGATTGCCCGGTCGGCGTCGACCTGGCCACGTACAAGGCGGAGTTCCTGGCCCATTACTACGCACGGGGGAGGCGGCCCGCGGCTGCGTACGCGCTCGGCCTCGTCGACCGCTGGGCGCGGCTCGGCTCGCGCGCGCCGGCGCTCGTAAACGCCGCGACGGCGTTCCCTCCGCTCGCCGCTGCGCTGAAACGCGCGGCGGGGCTGGCGCCCGAGCGCGAGCTGCCGAAGCTCGCCTCGCCGACCTTCTCGGCGTGGTTCCACGCCCGCACGCCGCGCCGCGGCGGCGAGCGCGTCCTACTCTGGCCCGACACGTTCTCGAACTACCTGGCCCCGGACCCGGCGAAGGCCGCCGTCGAGGTGCTCGAAGCCGCCGGGTTCGAGGTCGCCGTACCGTCGCGACCTCTCTGCTGCGGCCGGCCGCTCTACGACTTCGGGATGCTCGACCGCGCGAAGCGGTACCTTCGCGACGTCCTGGACGCCCTCGCGGGCGAGCTCGGCGCCGGCACGCCGATCGTCGTGCTCGAGCCCAGCTGCGCGGCGGTCTTCGCCGACGAGCTCGGGAACCTCTTTCCCGACGACGAGCGGGCAGGACGTCTCGCCTCGGCCGTCCGGCTGCTTCCGGCTTTCGTCGGCGAGCACGTCGACCGCTTCCCGCTCGGAGCGCTCCCGGGCTCGGCGCTCGTTCACGGGCACTGCCACCAGAAGGCCCTCTTCGGGCTGGAGGCCGAGGCCGCGGCGTTGACGCACGCCGGCGTCCGGCACGAGCTGCTCGACGCCGGTTGCTGCGGCCTGGCGGGCTCGTTCGGGTACCACCACGGGGAGCACTACGACGTGTCGATGCGGATTGGGGAGCGCGTCCTCTTTCCAGCGGTTCGCGCCGCCCCCGACGACGCGTTCGTGGTCGCGGACGGCTTCAGCTGCCGCCAGCAGATCGCCCACGGAACCGGCCGGCGCGCCATGCACGTCGCCGAGCTCTTACGCTTGGCTCTCGTGCAGGAAGAGGGATAGAGCCTTCGAACCGGGTCGCTATCCTCAGTAGAAGAGGTGGATTTGGAGCAACTGGAAGACCTGAACTCGGGGTTCGTCCAAGAGCTCTTCGCCCAATACCTTCTTGCCCCGGAGTCCGTCGACCCGGAGTGGCGGAGGCTCTTCGAATCCGCTCCGGAGACTTCCGGCCGCCTTCCGCTGCTCCGGCGCCTGCGGGAGGTCTACGCCGACGGCCACGGCGGCAACGGCGCCGACGCTCCGCCGGCCGAGGCACCGTCGCGAGTCCTGCTCGGCGGCGTGGCTGCGGCGATGGCGCTCGTCAAGGCCCACCGGACGCACGGGCACCTCGCCGCGAGGCTCGACCCGCTCGGCAGCAAGCCGCAGGGCGACCCGGCGCTCGACCCCGACCGTCTCGAGCCGCGGCTCACGCCCGAGCTGCAGGCGCAGATCCCCGCGAAGCTGCTCCGGCTCTACGTGGAGGGCGAGACGCTCGCCGAGGCCCTGCCGCGGCTGCGCGAGACGTACTGCGGGACGATGGCGTACGAGATCGAGCACATCTCGAGCCACGAGCAGCGCGTCTGGCTGCGGCGGGCGATCGAGTCCGGCCGCTATCGGAAGACGCTCGAGCCGGAGGAGAAGCGCGCCCTGCTGCGTCGTCTCTCCGAGGTCGAAGGCTTCGAGGAGTACCTGCGCCGCGCCTTCCTGGGGCAGAAGTCGTTCTCGATCGAGGGCCTCGACGCGATGGTCCCGATGCTGGACGAGACGCTCGAGCTCGCGTCCGGAACGGGCGCGCGCGAGGTCGTGATCGGCATGGCTCACCGCGGGCGCCTCAACGTGATCGCCCACGTGATCGGGCGGCCGTACGAGGTCATCCTGCGAGAGTTCGAGGGCGAGCGCGTGCTCGAGGCGGTTACGTCCGATCCGGAAGGCGGCACCGGCGACGTCAAGTACCACCACGGCTCGGAGGGAGTGCGCAAGACCGCTCACGCCGACATCAAGGTCACGCTCGCGTCGAACCCGAGCCATCTCGAGTTCGTCAACCCGGTCGTCGAGGGCTCGACGCGCGCCGTCCAGACCGACCACTCCAATTCCGCCGCAGGGCACGACCCGAGCGGCGCCCTCGCGGTCCTGATCCACGGCGACGCGGCCTTCCCCGCACAGGGCGTCGTCGCGGAGACGCTGAACCTGCAGGCGCTGGCCGGTTACTCGACGGGCGGGACGCTCCACATCATCGCGAACAACCAGATCGGCTTCACGACGGATCCGGAGCAGGGCCGCTCGACGCGCTACTCGAGCGACCTCGCGAAGGGGTTCGACATCCCGATCATCCACGTCAATGCCGACGATCCGGAGGGCGCCGTCGCGGCCGTGCGCCTCGCCCTCGCGTTCCGCGAGCGGTTCGGGCACGACGTCGTCGTCGACCTCGTCGGCTACCGCCGCTTCGGCCACAACGAGGGCGACGAGCCGGCCTACACGCAGCCGCTCATGTACGAGACGATCGCTCGCCACCCGAGCGTTCGCGCGCAGTACGCCGAGCGGCTCGCCACCGAGGGTCTCGTCACGGAAGAGGAGGCCGACGGGCTCGTCGCGGCCGTCCAGAAAGGGATCCGAGAGGCACACGACGTCCTGAAGGCGTCCTTCAAGGCGAACGGCCACGCGCGTGAGCGGCGGACGCCGCCCTCCGGCGACACTCAGTTCGACACGGCCGTGCCGCGCGAGCGGCTCGCCGAGCTCAACGAGGAGCTGCTCGGCGTTCCCGACGGGTTCACCGTCCACCCGAAGCTCGCGAAGCAGCTCGAGCGCCGCCGGCACGCGTTCGCCGGTGAGGACACCGTGGACTGGGGCCATGCGGAGGCGCTCGCGTTCGCCACGCTCGTGACCGAGGGCACGCCGGTGCGGCTGACCGGACAGGACACCGAGCGGGGCACGTTCGCCCAGCGCCACCTCGTCCTGCACGATGCGCACACGGGCGCGCGGCACACGCCGATGCGGCACCTGTCCGACGCGCGCGCGTCGTTCGAGGTGTACAACTCGCCGCTCTCCGAGGTGGGTACGGTCGGGTTCGAGTACGGCTACTCGATCGACTGCCCGCGCGCCCTCGTCCTCTGGGAGGCCCAGTTCGGCGACTTCGTGAACGGCGCCCAGGTGATCGTCGACCAGTTCATCGTGTCGGGGCTCTCGAAGTGGAACCAGAGCTCGCGGCTCACCCTCCTCCTGCCGCACGGCTACGAGGGCAACGGTCCCGAGCACTCGAGCGCCAGGGTCGAGCGCTTCATGCAGCTGGCGGCGCAGGAGAACATCAGGATCGTCAACTGCTCGACGGCCGCCCAGTACTTCCACGTCCTGCGACGGCAGGCGTTGAACGAGCGCGCGCGACCGCTCGTCCTCCTGACGCCGAAGGGCCTCCTCCGCCTGAAGCAGGCGACCTCGGAGCTCGAGGACCTCACGAGGGGCGGTTTCCGCCCCATCATCGACGACCCGGGCGCCGACGCCGAGAAGCGCGCCGCGACGCGCCGGCTCCTGCTCTGCTCCGGAAAGGTGTACTACGACATCATCGGGCACGAGGCCTACAAGGACGGCGAGGGCATCGCGACGGCGCGGCTCGAGCAGCTCTATCCGTTCCCGATCGGCGCCTACGACGAGCTCGTCTCGGCGTATCCGAACCTCGCCGAGGTCGTCTGGGTGCAGGAGGAGCCGCAGAACATGGGCGCCTGGCGGGCGATCCGCCACCGGCTCGAGGAAGGGCTGCCGGAGGGCGTCAGGCTGCGCTATGCCGGCCGGCCGTGGCGCGCGAGCCCGAGCGAGGGCTATCCGACCGCCCACGTCCGCGAGCAGGACCGGATCGTCCGGGAAGCCTGCGCGTCGTAGCCGACGCCGGCGGCTCCGGCAATGCTGCACGCATGAGCGACGAGATCGACTCGCTGTACGGAGTCCCTCTCGACGAGTTCACGAAGGCCCGAAACGCCCTCGCGGCCTCCCTGCGAAAGGCAGGGAACGCCGACGCGGCCGAGCGCGTGAAGAAGCTCGCGAAGCCGTCGGTCGCGGTGTGGACCGTCAACCAGCTCGCCCGCCACGACCGCCTGCGGATGCGGGCGCTCCTCCAGGCGGGCGAGCGTCTCCGAGCGGCGCAGGCCGGCGTGCTCGAAGGGAAGTCCCCCGACGCGGTGAGAGAGGCGACCGACGCTCAGCGAAAGGCGGTCGACGCCCTGCTCGAAGGCGCTCGTACCCTGCTTGCCGACGCGGGCCGGAGTGCCACGGACCAGACGCTCGAACGGATCGGCCGAACCCTTGCGGCAGCATCCGTGGACGAGGACGCGCGCACGGCGCTCGAGGAGGGCCGGCTGACCGAGGAGCTCGAACCGCGCGGCTTCGAGGCCCTCGCCGGCATGCTCGTCGCTCCATCTCCCGTGCGACGAAAGGGCCGCACGGCGGACGACGGCGCCAAACGCAGGCGTGAGGCCGAGCGGAAGGACCGCCTCGCCGAGGCGCGCAAGCGGGTGCGCGAGCTCGAGCGCGACCTGGCGCAGAAGCGCGCTGCCGCCGCTTCCGCGGAGCGGGCGCTCAGAAAGGCCGAGCAGGAGCTGGAGGCGCTCGAAGCGAACTAGCGCGGGTGACCGGCTCGCAGACTCTTCCGGACACCCTCATTGCCGACCGCCATCGCGATCTCGCGAGTCGCCGAAGGCACGCGCAGGGGCGCCGAATCCTGCTCCTCGTCCTCGCCCTCGTCCCCCTGCTCGCGCTCGCGAACGTCTTCGGCCAACGACCCACCTCGAAGGAGGTGACGGCGCCCCCCGCGTCGATGAAGCTCTACGTTCCGGACCGACTTCGCACCGGCCTCATCTATGAGGCGCGCTTCCACATCTGGGCGAAGACCGAGCTCGAGCACGCGGCTCTCGTGCTGTCGCCGGAGTGGACGGAGGGAACCACGTTCAACACGCTCGAGCCCTCACCAGTCAGCGAGATGAGCGACAACGGCCGGCTGCGTCTCGAGCTCGGCAAGATCGAGGCGGGGCACGACTTCCTGCTCTTCCTGCAGCTCCAGGTCAACCCGACGAACGTCGGCCGGCGAAGCACGGACGTCGCCCTCTACGACGGGAGCAGGCGGATCCTGGCCCTCCACCGCACCGTGACCATCTTCCCCTAGGGCGCTGACATGGACATCGCTCTCCGCGCCATCGTCCTCTTCACGTTCGTCTTCTTCGTAACGCGGCTGATCGGCCGCCGAGAGCTCTCGAGCCTGGAGCCCTTCGACATCATCCTCCTCGTCGTCGTGGGCGATGCGATCCAGCAGGGGCTGACCCAGGCCGACGTCTCCGTCACCGGGGCGATCATCGCCGTCTCGGTGTTCGCGCTCGCGCAGGTCGGCGTCTCGTATCTCCACTTCCGGGTTCCCCGGCTCCGGCCGCTCCTGGACGGAGAGCCGATCGTCGTCTGGGAGGACGGAAAGCCGATCGAGCGGAACATGCGCCGTGAGCGCCTCACGACCGAGGACCTCGCCGAGGCAGCGCGCCAATCGCAGATCGCGTCGCTCGAGGACGTCCGGTGGGCCGTGCTCGAGCGGAACGGACGGCTCAGCTTCATCCCGAAGAGCTGAGGCGGTAGACGTCGAGGACGCCGCCCGTCTCGTGCGCGTTCGCGTCTCCCTCGGGCAGCGCGATCCGTCCCGCGACCACGATCGGGCTGTTCCAGTGGCCGCTTCCCGCCGGAAGCGCGGCGATCCGCCGGCCCGACTGCGGCCGGTAGACGTTCAGCCGGCCGCCCGCGGGGTCGAAGACGTACAGAAGCCCGCCGGCGACGACCGGGCTCGTGCCGGGGGTCTCGTTCGCCCAGGCGGCGGCGAGCCGGCCGCCTGTGAGGCGATACGCCGTCGTCGCGGAGCCGTTCGCGACGAAGAGCCACGTCTCGTCGTCGGTGCGGAGGACGGCCGGGGCGCTGAAGACCGCGTCGCCGCCGGGCGTCGAGATGCGCTGTACGGCCCCGCCGGTGGCCCCCAGATCCGACCGCATCCGGGAAAGGTCCAAGAGATACAGAACACCCTCCTTGCCGCCCTGGACGACCAGGCGGTCGTTCAGGATTGCCGGGGCCGTGCTCCCCAGGTCGACGTCCGCTTCCTCGAGCTCCTCGTAGTTCGAGGGCGTGAAGCTCCCGGCGAGACCGGCCGCCCCCGGCATGAGCTCGAGGACGCTGTCGCCCCAGAACCGGTCGCCGTCCCACGCGCCGTCGCCGGTCGCGACGAGGAGCCTGCCTGTGCCGGGCTCGACGACGACGCCGGCCCGTGCCCAGATCGCGGCGCCGTCCTCCGGGCACGCGGGCGGGTCGAGGAGAGCTCGGCGGTCGCTGCAGAGCGCGTTGAAGAGGCCCTCGATCCGGCCGGAGTCCGCGTTCACCGCCAGCACTCCCCCTGGTACGGCGGCGTATCGCCGATGTAGCCCCCTGTCGACAGGAGAACGTCGTCGCCGTCGAGGTTGAGGGCGGGGCCGATCTTCTCGTGCGTCGGGTCGCGCGTCACTACGGCGGGCCACGTGCCGGCGCTCGCCTCTCTGCCGTCGGCGAGGCCGAGCTTGTGCAGGCGTCCGTCGGGCGAGATCGAGAAGACGACGCCGCGCCGGCGGTCGGCGACCGGGCTCGCGTTCGTGATCTGACTCGTCCCTTCCCAGCGCTCGATTCCCGGCGGGACGAACTGCCACAGGGCTTCGCCCGTGTCGGCGTCGAGGGCGAGCGTGCGCCCGTACGCCGTCGTGACCACGAAGACGTCGCGGCGAGCGCCGTCGACGCGCACGCGGTGGAGGTAGATCGGCGACGAATCGACGGTGCCGGGAAGCTCGATTCGCTGCCGCTCCATCGTGCCGACGTTCGCCGCCGTGATGCCGGTTCGGCGCGGGCCGACACCGGACCGCGCCGCGTCGAAGCCGAACTTCGTCCAGTCGGCTCCGGGAGCGGGGCTCGGACGCGTCTGCGTCGTCGTCCGGCTCGACGTCGACGGGGCTGGGGTGCTCTCGTGCCCCTCGTCGCAGGCGGAAACGAGGAAGAGAAGGACGAGCATGACTAGCCGGATCGGCCTCACGTCTGGTACGACGCCGAGGCGACGGAATGGGTGAGCGGTCGACACGAGACGCCGAGATCCGCTCGGCCCGCCTGCGTCTTCGGCCGATGTCGCCCCCGCTCCTGGCCGCGTTTCTGGCCGGCCGGCGCGATGAATCGGCGCGCCTCGTCGGCGCCGGCGTTCCGGGCGACTGGCCGGACGAGCACGACGCCCGTTTTCTCCGGCTCCGTCTCGGTGAGCTCGGGCAGGCGCCCGAGCTGCAGGAATGGATCGTCCGGGCCGTCGTCCTCGATCACCCGCGCCCTCGGATGATCGGCCATGCCGGTTTCCACGGCCCACCCGGTCGAAACGGGCCCGGGAAGGCGGGCGCGCTCGAGCTCGGCTACACGATCTTCGAGCCGTTTCGCGGCAACGGCTACGCGACCGAAGCCGCCCGGGCGCTCATGGACTGGGCCCGAGCTCGACACGGCGTCGAGCACTTCATCGCCTCGGTCGCCCCCGGGAACGTGCCGTCGCTCGCCGTCGTGCGCCGGCTGGGCTTCGAGCAGATCGGCGAGCAGTGGGACGACGAGGACGGCCTCGAGCTCGTGTTCGAGCTTGGAAGTTCGTAGGCGTCGTTCCGAAGCACGCAGGCGCGCGGATGAAAAGGAGTGCCGTGTGGGTACGCTTCGGCCGATGGCCGAAGTGCGCATCCTCTACTGCCCCGTCTGAAGCGGCTACGACGAGCGGGCTGCGCGTCTCGCAGCCGAGATAAGCCGTAGGACGAGTCACACTGCCCTGACCGAGGAAGGCGAGCGGGAGCAGTTCGACGTCGTCCGCGACGGCGAGGTCCTCTTCTCCAAGGAGCGCGAGGGCCGCTGGCCGGAGGAGGACGAGATCGTGGCCGCCCTCGATTCCGCCTAGTAGCTAGTCCGGGTCGGCCGCCCGCGCCCCGTACCGCCGCACGCGCAAGTCGGCCTGCTCCTTGTGTCCGGCGAAGCCCTCGAGCTCGCACAGGCGGGAGCAGTACTCGCCGACGAGCGCCGATGCCTCGTCCGCCAGCACGCGCTGGTACGTGCACGTCTTCAGGAACTTCCCGACCCAGAGACCGCCCGTGTACCGGGCGGCCCGCCCGGTTGGGAGGGTGTGATTCGTCCCGATCACCTTGTCGCCGTAGGCGACGTTCGTGCGGTGGCCGAGAAAGAGGGCGCCGTAGTTGGTCAGCTGCTCGAGAAAGACGTCGGGATCCGCGGTCAGCACCTCGACATGCTCGGATGCGATCCGGTTCGCCTCCTCGACGAGCTCGTCGACGGTGTCGCAGAGAATCACCTCGCCCCGGTTCTCCCACGCCCGACGCGCGACGTCGGCCGTCGGCAGGCGCGCGAGCACGGCCTCGATCGCGGCCGGCAGCTCGTCGGCGAGCGTCTGGGACGTCGTCAGGAGGACGGCCGGGCTGTCCGGCCCGTGCTCGGCCTGGCCGAGAAGGTCGACCGCGGCGAGCTCGGCGTCGCACGTGTCGTCCGCGATCACCAGGACCTCGGTCGGACCTGCGAGTAGGTCGATTCCGACACGCCCGAACAGCTGACGCTTCGCCTCGGCGACGAATGCGTTGCCCGGGCCCACGAGCATGTCGACGGGTGCGAGCGACTCCGTGCCGAGCGCCATCGCGCCGACGGCCTGCACGCCGCCGAGGACATAGATCTCGTCCGCGCCGCCGAGGTGCATCGCGGCCACGATCGCCGAATGCGGCTTCCCCTCGAACGGCGGGGCGCATGCAACCACACGGCGGACACCGGCCGCCTTCGCCGTGACGATTCCCATGTGCGCCGACGCGACCATCGGGTAGCGCCCGCCGGGCACGTAGCAACCGACGCTCTCGACCGGGATGTTCCGGTGCCCGAGGACGACGCCGGGCAGCGTCTCGACCTCGACGTCGCGGAGTGCCGCGCGCTGGGCGACCGCGAAGTTGTGGATCTGCTCCTGCGCGAAGCGGATGTCTGCGAGCGCCTCGTCCGGCATCGAGTCGACGCAGGCCTCGACTTGCTCGTCCGCGAGGCGGAACGAGGGCGGCGACCAGCCGTCGAACCGCTCGGAGTACTCGCGCACGGCGGCCTCGCCGCGGGCCTCGATATCCGTGAGGATGCTCTGGACGGTCTCGCGAATCTCGGCGGGCACCTCCGCAATCGTCCCCACGCCCCCACCCGTCCT